>Ga0209375_1000053_pt1 | contig 92889 bp, 88 predicted proteins | sample GraSoiAngelo_131_FD_185888 | JGI IMG/M metagenome (GOLD analysis project Ga0209375, IMG submission 185888) | Grasslands soil microbial communities from the Angelo Coastal Reserve, California, USA - 14_0929_02_30cm (SPAdes) (version 2) | ecosystem: Environmental > Terrestrial > Soil > Grasslands ...
GGGCGAGTCGCCACTCGCCACTGACAGCGCGAAGAGAAGGATGACAAACCTCGCACAGCGAGCACGACACACACGCGTCCGTCGTCCTCACAAACGAGGAGGAGAGAGAGGGCGCTGATACGACCAAACAACGTCAAGCTCCACACCTATTCCACACCATCATAGGACTGCTGGTACGTGGGACGTGAGCGGGCTTTGCGGTGATTTGAAATGACCCCGAGCCCTCATCGCGGTTTGCTTCAAACCCTCGAGGCTCTGCCGGGACTGGAGTGACTATGGCATCTGGCGGCGAGGGTCGAAGGAACAGTCCGATGACTTACACTCGATCCGATCCTTCTGATGGTTTCTTCGATGGGCTCCAGAGCTTTGGTTTCCCTCCGCCCTGCCATCCAAGCTACGGGGCGTCTGGCTGTTGCCCCGGTGGGACTGCCTCGTAGTGTCCGAAAACTCATCGCATGGCCAGGCTCAGGCCGCGCGGCGGTAGTATCGCAACAGCCCGCCCAACCGCTCGCGGCAACGCACGTGGGTGCCCCGGAGAGAGCGGATCTCTGGTGTGATCAACTCGTTGCTGAGCCCTTGATGGTTCCGCTCCCCATGGTAGTGCGCCACGAACTCGTCGACGGCGCGGAGCAGCCGACGTTCCCCGAAGAAGATCAGGCGGTCGAGACATTCCGCCCGGATCGAGCGCACGAAGTGCTCCGCGTAGGCGTTGGCATTGGGCGCCTGGATGGGCGTCAGCACGATCCGTACCCGCGCGCTTTGGACGATACGGCGGAATCCGTCCGTCCACTTGCTGTCACGATCGCAGATGAGCACCTGGTGGCGCGCCAGGAACCGGTCGACCGCATCGGTGAGTCGCCGCGCCGCCTGCGCCATGAACCACCCATCCGGGGTCGGTGTCGAGCCCGCCACGTGAACCCGTCGGCTCCGGAGATCGATCACGAACAGCGTGTAGTACGTGATCAGCTCTCGAGGGGTCCAGACTTCGCTGGTGAAGAAGTCGGCCCCCGCGATCGCGCCCCAGTGGGCCCGCAAGAACGTCCGCCAAGATGACGGCCGCTCCGGCGCGGGCACGATCCCGTTGTCTTTCAGGACCTTGGCGATCGTACTCCGGGCCACGCCATGGCCCAGGTTCTTTAGCGCCCCCTGGATGCGCGTGTAGCCCCACCCCGGATTCTCCGTGGCCATCCGCAGAATGAGGGACGAGATCTCCCTCATGATCCCAGGACGGCCTGGCCGCCCCGGCGTGAAGGTCCACTTCCGGGCGATCAGGCGGCGGTGCCATCGGAGGATCGTGTCGGGCGTCACGATGGTCGCGACCTGCCGCAAGACCCGTCGGCCGAGTCGGCGTCCCCTCGCCGCGAGGCGCCGGCGCTGGTCATCGGTCAGCCGGAGGCGGCGCCCCTTCAGCTGCTCCTCCAGGACGCGGTTCTCCTCTACCAGGTACTCGATAACGTGTTGCTGGTGACGATGACCCATCCCGCGAGGGTCAGGAGCAACACCTGCAAAGGAGAGAAAGTGGCCTTCATTGGTCGATCTTACCCGGAGTGGGGAACGAGCAAGGACCCGGCTGAGTTTTCGGACACTACGACGCCAGGTGATGGACGCGTTTCCCTATGAATCGGCGCCCACGTACGTGCTCCGCGATCGGGACGCGACCTATGGTGACGAGTTCACGCGCCGAATCGCAGACATGGGTATTCGCGAGGTCCTCATCGCCCGGCGCGCCCCATGGCAGAATCCTTTCGCCGAACGCCTGATCGGCTCGATCCGCCGGGAATGCTTGGACCACGTCATCGTGCTCAATGAGCGCCATCTCCGCCGCCTGCTGCGCGCGTACCTCGCCTACTACGACACCGTCCGTCCCCATCAGGCCTTGAACAACACCAGCCCTCTTCCCCGGAACGTCCAGCCGCCGACGCGGGGGCCCATCGTGGCCATCCCGCAGGTCGGTGGCCTGCATCACCGCTACCAGAGCGCCGCCTAAGCGCGCCGTCCGAGCCCCGGATCCTCCTTCACTCAGCCGTGACGTCTGCCGCTGGTCCTCTACCGACAGACAGTTCTCCCCGCTATCAAGCCTTCCGCGGGGCCGCCGAGACGGCGGCCCCGCTAGATCGTCAGATCAGTGCCGTCAAGCAAGTCGTCTGTGGGTGCGCTGAAGGTATTTTCGACCGGGACAAGAGCGCTCTTGGCGGGAGTATCTCTGGGCCGGAGGGTCGCCGAGGGCAAATCTTCGGAAAATGGGCCGTCAGCCTCCCGGGGCGACGCGGGAACGGCCCGTGTGACGCATTCCGAACGGCAGAACGGGCTTCTGGCACGTCACGTCGTGCATTCAGAAACGCGAGGGAACGAGAACTTGGTCCAAATCGAAAATCCCGGCGAAGAGCACTGGGCGCTAGCTAGGTACGGCCGATGCCGACTCGACTGCTGCCCCTTTTTCACCTGGGAGTGTCGATGCTGCTGACCGACCGCTGCTCTTGCCGCTACTACAAGGAGATGCACTCCGATCGAACCCGCGTGTGTTCCTCGCCTTCAATGCCGCGCGGGACCCCTGGTGACACCAACTGGCGAACTATATTCGAGACACTGACAAAAACCAAATCGCTCTTCCCGAGCGTTGAGAATTGCAGGTTGATCGTCAGACTGTTTCCGTTCTGATTGCCGGACGGTATTGGAGAGTCCCCCCAAATGTCCTTTGTCGCCAGATAATGCGTGGTCGACGGTGGCACGACGGTGATGTCCAGGGGCTCCCCGGAGATCGAGAAGTCCCTGTTCGGCGGGAACGGCGTCGAGGTTGCAGGTCCACCATCAAAAACGGTCGCACCGAACGCATCACGAATCGTAATTCGCTGGATCGTGACAGACTCGAGAGTATTGTGATTCCGGACGGCGATACTCGTATAAAACATTTCGGACAACCCTATGCTGGGATTGGAGCGCACCGCGTGAACCCCGCCACACCCGACCTCTCCACTGCGAACACCAGCCGCTCCGACGCTGACCAACGTCAAGACCCCAGCCATCACCATTCCAATGGTGAGCAGCCCCTTCATGTTCGCCTCCTCACTCGTAAGTACGGTTAGGGGATGAAGCAATGCAACGAGAACAGAATAATGCAACGGCCAAACTCGTCGTGGACCACCGCCAACCTCTTCAAGGCGCGATTGGGAACTCAGAGAGTTCTGCGGCTCGCGTTGCCGAAGATAAGAGCCACGCTACATGCGTTTGGGCGGCATGTCGCAGAGGCACAGTGAGATTCCACGGAGTGCAATGCTGAGAGACCACGAGCGCCAAGGTGGCTCGCCGCTCGTGAGGGGTCCCTTACACACGGATACGCCGATCGGCCGCGGAACCTATCCCACTGACGGAACTTGGCTTTCACTCCAGCCGATAGTGCCCCTTAAATTTCGAATAACCCTGGTACGTGCCGTCGGCGGAAGGGCGCAGGTTTGTATACGCGTACTCTCCCTCACCCCTGACCCCCGCGAACTTCCCGGTTCCACCCAGGTACTTGACCGTCCCATGTTGGGTGGCCGCTCCGAGCTTTTGCGCCGGCGCCTCGAACTCGAGAAGCCATTGGTCTCCGGCTCGGTCCAGGTAGACGCAGTGCCCTTGATTCCGGCCTACACCCTTCACATAAAGCACCTGGCTCATGCACCGGCCCGAGAGGTCATTGAACGGCCCTGCGCCGGAATCCGAGACGATGAGGCCCAGATTCTCGCTAGTGACAAGAAGAAGGTCGTCGCCTATTTTCGTCGCCTTGAACGTCCCGCTGAAGGAATGTGTCCCCGAGAGGTCGCCTTCCTTCGCCATCTGGGCTTTCTCCTGAGCCAAGCTCGGCTTCGGAGCGAGCAGGATCAACCCTGCGATAAAAGACAATGCGAGCGCGGTGGTGAACCACTTGCGATTAGTACGCATCATGGTCGTCGTCCCTCCCCATCCCGTGGCGCCAAGGGTCGTCATTTCCTTCGCCCGGGCGCTAAAAGGTGAACCTCACTCTACGAGACGGTCCGCTTTCGCACGCAGAGATGCTGGGATCGTCAGGCCGAGCGCCTTCGCGGTCGCCAGATTGATTGCGAACTCGTATTTAGTGGGCAGCTCGACGGCGAGCTCCGCCGGATTGGCGCCCTTCAGGATCTTGTCCACGTGTCCGGCTGACCGTCGGAAGATGTCGGCCAAGTCGGTCCCATACGAGATCAAGCCGCCCGCATTGACATACTCCTTCTGGGGGTACATCGCCGGGAGGCGATTGTTGCTGGCGAGGCTCACGATTCGTGCCCGAGAAGAGAACATCAGAGCATCGCCGACGACCACGAGCGTGTCGGCGCGAGCCCTCGCCATATCGGCGAACGCCTCTTCGAACCCGTCGGGCTTGTCTACCTCGAACGGTCGGGCTTCGATGCCGGCCGCGCTGGCGACGACCTGCCAGTCCTTGACGGAACGAACCGCCCCGGCATCGCCTGGATTTGCCAGGACGGCGAGACGAGACATAGTCGGAACGGCCTCCTTGATCAGTTCTAACAGTCTCGTCTTTGCTACTGCGCTTCCGGCCAGTCCAGTGATATTGCCGCCGGGCCGCTCGAGGCTGGCGATAAAGCCGGTGCCGACCGGGTCACCTACGCCCGCGATAACGATCGGGATGGTATTCGTGGCGTCCTTTGCGGCCCGGAGAGGTGCCGTCGCCCCGACGAGGATGACGTCAACTTTGCTACGGACCAAGTCGGCCGCGAGGCCAGGGAGTCGGTCGAACCTGCCCTCCGCAGCTCGGATCTCGATAACAAAGTCGTGCCCGTCGATATAACCGCGCTCTCGCATGCCTTGTCGAAAGGCTTCGATGAGGTGTTGGAAGGCTGGCGGGGAGCCGCCGGCAAGAAAGCCGACCCGAGGCACGGTCGATTGTTGGGCATCAGCGACGAAGGAACCGAGGCACAACACCAGCATGAGAACGAGCACCGGCGCGATAAGGAACGCTGTCGTCAGTTTGTCCTTCATCACCTGCCTCCGGTCATTGCCTTCGCCATGACGGCTCATACCCAACGGCGTTGACGGTAGTCCTATCCACGAAATATGGCCCGTGTTCACTTCCTTTTGGTGCAACCCACCGACTCCGTCGAACCCGTCATCCATGCTGGACCTCGAGCGGCATGAGCGTGTCCGCCAGCGAAGCGCCTCCGTCGGCGTGGATGAGCTGGCCCGTAATCCAGCCGGCGTCGGGCGAGCACAGCAGCGCCACCGCGTTGCCGATGTCGGCGGGCGTGCCCATGCGCCCCATGGGCGTCCAGCCGCTCTGGTGCCAGGCGCGCGCGGTGTCCACGACCGGCTGCGGCAAGCCGTTCAGCACGCTGTCGTCGGTCAGCCCGGGGCTCACACTGTTGACCGTGATGCCCCGCTGGGCCAGCGTCACCGCGAAGTAGCGCACGAGCGACTCGAGGGCCGCCTTGGCCGAGCCCATCGCAACCCAGGGTTGCCAGGTGCCCTTCTGAGCGCCCGGGGCGTAGGTGACGGCGACGATGCGGCTGCCGTCGCTCATGAGCTGGACCGCCTCGCGGACGCCGACCAGGAAAGCCTTGGCCTGAGAGTCGAGGGCGTGGTCCCAGGCCTCGAGCGTGATCTCCATGGGCTTCTGGTAGAACTTCGCCAGCTCGGGGCGCGCATTGGCCACGAAGATGTCGAGCGTCCCGAACTCTTGGCGGACGCGAGCGAACATCCGCTGGATGTCCTGCACGCGCGAGACGTCCGCCTGCACCAGGAACCCGTCCGAGCCGTGCTTGCGGACCCGCTCCAGGGTCTCCTTGGCTGCCCCCTCGTTGACGTAATAATGGATGGCGACGCGGGCGCCGGTTTCGGCGAGTTTCAGCGCGATCCCCCGGCCGATCCCTCGCGAGCCTCCCGTGACCAGCGCGTGCTTACCCTTGAGAGTCATCGCTGCTTCCCCTCCGAGGGCCATCGCCGCGATCACGCGGCCGATGTCCTCCATCGTCGAGGCCTGTTCTTTTCGACCCGTTTTGACCCGCTCGACCACCGCGCGGAGACCGCCGGTTCCCGACTGCACAACCCGAACGACGAAAGTTAGAACCCGGTTTGCGTCTGGCATTGCCTCTCCAGTGCACGAGACTACAGGCGGGGCGTTAGAGATCCGTGAAGGCGGCCGTCAAAAGTGGCGTTAAAAGTGGTGGGTCGGGGACCCCGCTGGGAGAGCTATCGTGTATCGTCTTGAAGCACCCGCCGCCTCTGCACCATCCACCGGACCCGTGCCAGGAAGCACTGGGTACACGGCGCTAACGGGAGACGCTGGGACGGCCAACGCCTCAGCGGACCGATGCCAGCTCGGCCTCCGCCCGCGTAGCCCAGACGCCCATGTCGAGCGCGCGATACATCTCGAGCGCCGCGCACAGCTGAACCCCCGCCTGCTCACGGCGCCCGATCCGCCGATACAGCTGCCCGAGGCCGAGGTCGCAGTGGGCGACGAGTGGGCGCATACCACGCTCCTCGGCGAGCGCCCTCGCCTGTCGGTAGAACCCTTCGGCGTCCGTCGGGCGATCGCCAGCTGACGCGATCTCGCCGTGGAGGCGGAGAGTCCACGCCTGCCAGCCGTGCTCTCCCTGGCGGCGAGCGCGCTCCAGCGCCTGGTCGGCGAGCCGACTCGCTGCCTCCACCTGACCGGCGTGCAAGAGCGCCTCGGCAAGACACGCCTCCACGAGAGCGTGCCCGAACATGAAGCCGAGCCCGTCACCATGAACCATGGCTCGTTCGAGTATCTCCAGAGCGTCGCCCAGGCGCCCGGTATGCATATACGCGAGCCCTAGCGAGGACGCGACCCGCGGGAAGTAGATGGGGACCTCGCCTTCAGTGATCAGCGGCAGCGCCTGCTCCAACAGCGCGATGCCCCGATCGAACTCACCCTTGACCGCGCAGAGCCGACCGACACCGAAGTAGGCCCAGACCCGGTCGTCGGGATAGGCCACGGTCTCCGCAATCCGAATCGCCTCCTGGCCCTGAACCGAACCCTCGGCGAACTCGCCCAACTCGGCGAGGCAGAGGACGAGCGAGACGCGCGACGCCACCGACGCGAGCAAGATCGGCCCCCCGGATCGCTGGTAGACCAGGTCGCCGGTGAGCGACGCGATGGTCTCGCGGGAGCATTCGATCGAGCTGGCGTAGCGGCCCCGACCATAGTAGGCGCGGCCGAGGGCGACGTTGGTGCTGACCCGTAGCGCCGGATCATCGAGCGCGGCCGCGATGGCGCGGGCCCGCTCTCCGGCGTCGATGGCGCTGTCGAGGTCACCCAGCGACCCCAGGGCGTAGGTCATGTTGGCGACGACCCGGCCGAGCCGCCCCCGATCCTGGAGTTTCTCGGCGAACGCCTCGGCCTCTCGAAGGTAGGCGAGACTGCGCCGGGACTCGCCCAGCATCGAGAGCGACCCATGGAGCTGGAACCGCACCTCGATCGCGCATTCGACGGTCTCGCGCGAGGCGGGGAGACGCGCGAGCGCCTCGGCCGCCTGCTGGAAGCAGACGACGGCCTCGCGGAGGGCCGAACGCTGCGCGGCCGCGGTTCCAGCCTGGCGAAGGCACGCCGCCGCCCGCTCCCACGCCTCGCTCTCGCGGTAGTGACGACCGAGGGCGAGGGCATGCGGCTCGAGGTTGCCCGCATACACGGCCTCGATGGCTTCGGCCACACGGCGGTGGAGAAACCTGCAGCGGGGAGGCAGCAGTCCGGCGTATGCGACCTCGCGGATGCGGTCGTGGGTGAAGTCGAAGCGCTCGCCCACGCCGTGCAACACGCGGCGGCGCACGAGTTCCTCCGCCCCCTCGGCCGCCTCCGCCTCGCCGAGATCGACCGCGCGCTGGAGGAGGGGAAAGTCGAATTCCCGCCCGATCACCGCCGCCACCGCCACCAAGGACCGGGCCCGCTCCGAGAGCCGCTCGAATCGTCGCGTGACGATCTCACGGACCCGCTGGGGAAGGGCCAGCGCGGCGCCCGGGGCGAGCGCGGCGCCCTCGGCACGGGCTCGGACCGTTTCCACCGCCACGAATGGATTGCCCCCGCTCGTGGCCCACGCCTGCGCACCGAGCCGCGCCACCGCGGCCTCGCTGCTGCTCGCCCGCGCGAGCGCCCGCACCAGTGTGATCGTGTCCGCTTGGGACAGCGGACCGAGCGAGAGCTGCATGAAGAGCTGTTCACGAGCAAGCTCGTCGATGGCGTGGCGAAGTGCGGGCGCATCGGCCAGCTCCTCCTCGCGGGCGGTGACGACAACGAGCACCGGCCAGGGCTCGATCCGCCGGCCGAGGAAGGCAAGCAGGCGCAGGCTCATCTCATCAGCCCAGTGGACGTCCTCCAGGACCAGAAGTGTCGGCCGGAGACGGGCGAAATGGCGGATCGCTTGAGCCACGGCTCCGAAGATCTGCCGGTAGTCGGCGGCACCGATGGGTGGTTGGCCTCGAGGACCCGCCAACTCGGGGATCAGGCGTGCCAGCTCGGAGCGCCAGACGGGAGCCATGCCCCCGAGCTCCTCGATGACGTCGTCGTCGCGGAACGCGTCCACCCACGGCCCAAAGGGAAGCGCCTGCTCGCTTTCATACGAGCGCCCCAGCAGGACGCGCCCGCCCTCCTGCTCGGCGCTCGTCGCCAGCTCGGCCACGACTCGGGTCTTGCCGATGCCCGCCTCGCCGATGAGGGTGACGAGCCGGCCATGCCCATCCAGCGACTCCCTGAGGAGACTCGCCAGCCGTTCCATTTCGGCGGCGCGGCCGATGAGCGGAGCCTCCAGGGCAGAGACAACGCGACGCGCGGTGGGTTCGCCCGCGCGCGCATGCGCGCGCGTCGGTGCTGTCTCCGGCGGGGTCGGGCGCAGCCGCAGGATCTCCTGATAGAGTTCCTTGGTCTCGGGCTCGGGTTCCAAGCCCAGCTCGCGCTGGAGCACACCCACGCAGTGCTGGTACTGCCGTAACGCCGTGCCCCGCCGCCCCTGCTCTGCGTAAAGCCGCATCAATGTTCGGTGCACCGCCTCCTGGAGCGGGTCGAGCGAAAGCAGCTTCAACGCTGTCTGCACCGCCGCCTCCTCAGCCCTGGCCTCCCGCTGATGTGCGAGCAGCTTCGCCAGTCCCTCCGACGCCAGTTCGCGGAGTCGCTCCCTCTCGGTGACCAGCCACTCTTCGAACGGCGGCTCGTCGACGGCGAAGCCGGCGAGGAGATCGCTCTGGTAGAGCCCGGCGGCGCTCGCCAGTGCCTCGAGCGTACCCTCGGCCACCAGCCGCTCGAAGGCCGCGACATCAACATCGACCACGGAGCGGTTCAGGGCCAGCGTCTCGCCCTCGACCAGGAGCGCCGGAGGCTTCGTCTTGCCAAGTGCCTTACGGGTAGCGAACAGTGTCTGGCGCAGGCTCGCCCGGGCAGACTCCTCCCGGATACCGCTCCAAAGCAGTGTTGCGAGCTTGTCGCGGGGATGCGCTCGGCCAAGCGGAATCGCCAGGTAGGCCAGCAGCGCCTGAGCCTTCTTAGTAGGCAGAGCAAGCGGCGAGCCCGACTCCAGCCGGGCCTGGAAGCCTCCGAGGAGGGCGAGACTCAGACGCGCCATGGCTCCCCCAGTGGGTCCAGACCTTACCACTTTTAACGCCTTTTTACGTCACTTTTGACGCCCGCCGCCACGGATCCCTGACGCTCCGCCCGTAGGCTCGCGCGCAGAAGAGTGCCAGGCTACAAGAAGCAGGCCCTGACAATGGCGGGCCTTGACCGCGCGACCGCGGCCTGGTCCTCGCGGAGGAAGTAGCTGGCCGGTGACCATGGGAGGATCATGATGAGACCGACAGGCCGTTCGACCGTAGTGTCCCTCTTCGCAACCGTGACTTCGCTCCTGCTGGTGCTCTTGCCGAGCGGGGAGTCGTTTGCCGTAGACAAGAAGATCTCGGGGACTGGTACGGCGGTCGTTCTTCTTTCGGAGACGAAAATGTCGCCGTGGAGTGATGCCAGGCACGAGGTAAGTCTTCTCAGGCGTGTTGACGCAGATAAGGGCACCCTTGGAGAAGCTCAAGTCAGCGTCGTGAATATGTCGGATTACGTCTCTGGGACCGGAACGCACAGGGGCCACCGCGTGAGCAGTTTTCCGGACGGGGACAAGGCGTTCTCCTCTTACGAAGGGCGAACAAAGACAGTCCTCAAGTCGGGCAGCCCCTCAGAGGTCACCTTCGAGGGCAGATGGTGGTTCACAGGCGGCACGGGCATGTTGACTGGACTCACGGGAGGAGGAACCTACACGGGCGGGGTCAGCTCCGCGGGTCTCACCTATCAATATGAAGGCGACTACGAAGTGAAGCAATGACGCAAAGCCCAGTCGTCAACGTTCAAGCGAGCGATTGATCCCGGCTTCTCCGGTTGGAGGCGATCATGCGGTTGAGGCTCAGCGTATTCCGTCTCGGGAGCCGTCCTGTCTGCCACGGACGCATGGAGCCGCTCGCTCTGCATGTCGCAAATTCCGGTTGACACTAGAACTAAAGGGGACCTAGACTCCCGCCGCAGTTTCCAATGGTCAACCGTCTTGCCCTCGGGGGTGCGGAGGCTCCCGGCTCTAGCTCGCTCGCTAGCTGTGCGTTCAGTCCATATCGGCAATCCCTGACCAAGCGGAGGAATTGGGATGATCTGCACCAAATGGGTGTGCGCGCTACTGGCTGCCATCGCTCTGGTGCTAGTATCTGGTTGGACCGCCGCGGAAGCCCAGCTTGCCAAGAGCGGAAGCTATACCGTGTACTACGCGTGGCATGGGAAAGGCGAGCGCATCACGGCAGAAAAGGGACAGTTCGTGTTAGGGGGCACGTCAGCACACGGTGTGCTCATCAACAAAACTGGTGAAGGGTTCCTGCACCAGGCACCGACCGATTGTGCTGCCGGGTTCAAGAGTGTCCGCGGGGTGGCCGAAGTTACGGGCTACTGTGGGAGCGTCGATAAGGACGGCGACCGAATCTTCATGAAATGGGTGTGCTCCAACAATGCGGAGGGCTGGTGCGTCGGTGAGTTCGACTGGATCGATGGCACCGGCAAATATCAGGGTATCTCGGGTAAGAACACGCTACGCTACAAGACTTTTGGCTCCAGGACCGGTGCCGATACTACCCATGGAACGCCATTTGAGAATGAAGGCTACGGTATCTGGGAGGGCAGCTGGCGCCTACCCTGACGTCGGTCCTTCTTGAAGCGGGCGCTGGCGTCCTGGACGTACTCCGCGGACGTTCCCTGCGCAACCCAACGCGCTTACTCGGCCTGTCCTTCGCCAAAACTCTGCCAGGCGGACAAGTCATTGATCTCTCAGCTCCGATCCGGAGACAATCCCGGCTCGATGATCACCCTCTTGCTCCACGTGCTTCGACTCCTCCCGTTCCTCTTCGGCGGCTACCGCCAGCTCGCGGTCGAGAACCTTGCCTTGCGGCAGCAACTGGCTGTGTACAAAAGAACGACGGCCCGACCCAAGCTGCGCACGACGGATCGCCTCTTCTGGATCTGGCTGGCTAGAGTCTGGGCCGGCTGGAGGCAGGCCCTGGTCATCGTGTCGCCCGACACCGTACTGCGGTGGCAGCGTCGTCGCTTCCGTGAGCACTGGACGAAGCTCTCCGACCGGCCTCGGCTGGGCCGTCCGCCTATCAGCGCCGAGACCGCCGCCCTCATCAGAAAGATGGCGGCGACCAATCCCTTGTGGGGCGCGCCAAGAATCCACGGAGAGCTCCTCAAGCTCGGGATCGATGTCGCCGAGCGGACCGTCTCTCGCTTACTGCCGAGACCTCGCAGATCCCCGTCGCAGACCTGGCGGACGTTCCTTGCCAACCATGTCCGGGACCTGGTCTCGCTGGATTTCTTCACAGTGCCCACCGCGCGCTTGCGCGCCCTCTTCGTTCTCGTCGTGCTCGTTCACCATCGCCGGCGCGTCGTCCACTTCAACGTGACCGAACACCCCACTGCCCACTGGACCGCCCAGCAGATCGTGGACGCCTTCCCGGACGACTCCGCGCCGGCCTACCTCCTCCGCGATCGCGACTCGGTCTACGGGCACGTGTTCCGGCAACGCGTGAAGGGCATGGGCATCGGTGAAGTTCTGACGGCGCCTTACTGCCCATGGCAGAACCCTCTCGCGGAGCGCCTTATCGGCTCCATCCGGCGCGAATGTCTGAATCACGTCCTCGTCCTTGGCGAACGGCACCTGCGCCGCACCCTGGCTCGCTACTTCGCGTACTATCACCGGGCGCGTACTCACTCCGTCAGGCTGCTCCGTCACCACCCCACCTTGAACTCCACCGCTTTCGTTCGCGGATCCGGATGGGCTCACAGCGGCTGGCGGCCTGCCTTCGACCCGTTGTCTAATAGTCTCTTGGCGTTCCTGGGCCTATCGGGACAGCATCGGCCATCGTCAACCGAGTCGGATGAGCTTTTGGCGAAGGGCAGGCCCTCGATGGAGCGCTCGGTCCGCGACTGAACTAGCGCCGGAAGCGGATGCGGGGCTCGAGCTTCAGCTTCGCGATCGCTTGGTCGTTGTCCGGCAGGAAGTATCCGACCGCGACGCCCATGGCCGCTTTGGGTAGCTTCTGCCCCGTCGGGTTGTCGTAGACCGCCGTGACCTTCACGACGTCGCCGATCTTGAAGCGATAGGCGCCACGAGGCGGGAAGATGATCGTCGGAAGGGAGACGAATCGTCCATCGGCATCCAGAACCGTCTTCAGCGTGGCGATGTTCTCGTTGCGCGTGACGTTTTCGAGCCGGACCTCGCGGCCGTAGTCGTGGATGTGGCCGCCGACAGCGAGCAGTCGGCCCGCGTAGGGGATCGTGAGCTCACTGGCCTTGACGTCCCGGCCAGGCTGGAGGTCGTACATCGTGGGCCCGCAATGCGTGACCATGAACCAGACCGGATAGACGGTCTTCAGCCGAGCTTCTGCCGACCGTCGATAGTGGATCTCGAGCGCCACATACGCATCGGAGACCGGCTCCTCGGTCGGATTGGTGAGCATCAGGTTGATCCGAAGCGGCATCCCCTGCGTCACGCGGTAGCCGACGTCGGGCACCGGCGGCCAGTCAGCCAGCTCCGATCCGGCGGCAAAGAGGAGCTCCGGTAGCTGGGGGCAGATGAGGCTCGGCCTGCTGGCGTTGAGCAATTCCACGTGGTGGATCACCCGCTGCGCCATCGTCGTGCCCTTCTCGTCGACCACTTTCGGCTTGTAGGCGACGAGCCAGCCGTCGAGTGGCACCATCACCGATGGCACACGAAGCGTGAGGTGTTCGGTGCGTGGCGGTACATTGAGCGGGCCGATCAACACCGTCAGGAAATGGCCATCTCGATCGTCGTGCAAGTCGACGCTCGGCATCTCGGCCTTCGGCGTGCCGCTCGGCCCAGGCTGGGAGTGGTGGTGATGCTGTGTGGCGGCCGGCGCCACCCCCCACAACGTCAACGCCGCCGCGACAAACCCTACGAGAGTGCGGCGCGAAAGCATCCGGCTCAAGCCGTCGACGAGGCGGGCTGATCGACCTCCTCGGCTGATCGGCTCGTCAGTCGGTACGCGCGTACGGGGTGCGGAACGTTCTTGAGTGACTGCGGCCCGAGATCCTCGGTCTCGAAGTCGTCGCCGATCCGCGATTTTGTCGCTTCGCTGATGACAACCGCCCCGCCCTCCGTCAGCGCCGCGAGTCTCGCGGCGATGTTCGTCGTCGGGCCGGACGCCGTGTACGTCCAGCGGGTGCCCGCCGCGCCTTCGATCTTCGTGGCACCCACGGAGGCGATGCCTGAATTGACTCCGACCTTCATGGCGATCGGCGTGAGACGGTCACGCAGCTCGGTGTTGATCTCCTGGGTGCGGCGCAGGATGGCGAGGGCCGTCAGCGCGGCGGCGCGGGCGTGGTCGGTGCCCTTGAAGATGACCATGAGACCGTCGCCCGCCGTCTCGTTGACGTCCCCGCCGTTTTTCATGATCTCGTCGAGGAACGCGCCGAAGTAGCGTTCCACCAGCTCGTTCACGCGCTCCAGCTCCATCTCTGCGCTCAGTCGCGTGTACCCGGTGATGTCGGCGAACAGAACCGACACGTCGAGCTCCCGCTTGTCGAGCAACGGCGCCTGCGGCGATTCCTCGATGAGCTCCTGGACCGTCCGGGGCACGAATTTCGAGAGGTTCGACTTGATGCTCTCGAGGAGCTGAATGCGCTTGAGGCTCGCCTCGAGCTCCTCCGCATAGCGCACGACCTTCTCGTGCGCGCTCGCGTTCTGAATCGCCACCGCGGCCTGGTTCGCCATAGTGCTCAGCAGCTCGATGTCCTCGCGGCCGTAGAAGTGCCCGGATTTCTTCTGCCCCACCGCCAGGACGCCGCTCAGCGTGCCTTGATAGAGCAGCGGGATCGCGACGGTGGCGCCGAGCTCGTTGAAGCGCGCCAGGCAGGCCTCCCGAACGCTGAGATAGGAAGGCTCCTCTTCCACGTCATAGCGGGTGACGAGCTTCTTGCGCTCGCGGATCACCTCCAGCAGCGGATCGTCATAGCCGAGCGCGACAGGAGTTGCTCCGCCGTCCGTCCCGAGGTGGTCGGCGACGAAGAACGTCCGGCACGTCTTCGTTTCGTGATCGAGGACGATGACACCCGAGGCGTCCACGAACATCGCCGTCCGGACAGTGCCGACGACCTGCTTGAGGATCTGCTCGAGGTTCAGCATGGCCGCGAGCGCGTTGCTCACGACGCTGATCGTCTGCTTGTAGTCCGAGCCGCCGCGGAAGAACAGCCGGTCGACCATCTGCTGGACCTTGCGGCTCACGGGGTTGAACAGGAACACGACGAGCGCCGCGAACACGATCGGATAGATCGTGTCGGCTTGCTGTCCCAGCACCGGCCGTGTGGCCCTGTTGATCAAGGTCTGGCTCGTGAAGTACGCGACGCCGACGACCGCGGTCATGGCGCCATAGCCCACCGCACGCTTGATGTACACGTCCGCGTCGAAGAGGTTGTGCTTGGCGATGGCGTAGGCGATGGCGGCGGGAAACACGACCAGCGGGATGGCGACGTAGTTCGGCGGAATCGCGGCGCCGCCGAACAGAGAAAACGCGTGCGCCGCCGCGGGCGCCGGCAAGGCCAGGGCCGCGCCGAACACGACCACCTTCGCGCGCTGACGGGCGAGGGGAGAGCTCTTGAAATACGCATGCGCGGCCGAGACGAACAGCGCAACGGCCCCCAGGACGACGTACACGAGGATCAGCCGGTGGAAGAGCACGAACCCCGGAGCGGGATAGAGGATCTGCAGCGGGATCGTGAGCACCGTCGACCCGATGTACGGGAGCAGCTGCACGGACGGCCGGCGCTCGACGAACCGGTACTGTTCGGGGAACACGAGGCTCAGGTGGATCAGCGCGCCTCCGAAGAACGCGAGCCCCATGAGGTGGAGCCGCGCGAACCCCAGCAGCGTCGTGACGACATCGAACGCGGTGATTGAGTACACGCTCAGCGAGAACGCGACCAGCAGGAAGGCCCAGCTCGCGCGCGCCGACGGCTTCAGCAGGAACACGACCGTCCCCATCGAAAGATACATGAGCCCGGCGACGAGCATGAGGCCGAAGGTCAGGATCAAGTCGATCCAGGTGAAGCGCATCGTCGGGATGGTGAGCTGGAAACGCCTGTCTCCGCGCTCGACGAGGTACGTATGCGCTTCGCCGACGGGGCTACCGAGGATGATGTCGTTCAGCTCTTTCATCGAGTGAACCGGCCGACCATCCACGGCGACGATCTTATCGGGATACTTGAAGCCGCGGTCGAGACCGGTCCAGTTCAACCGGCCGATGTTCGCGACGGCCATCCGCTCGTTGATCGTCACCCCGGCGAACGGCCGGTCGATCCAGGTGCCGCTCGCGAAGATGCACACCAGGCTGATGAGCGCGCCGGCGACGAGGATGGACACGAACATCACGCGCGCCGGCCGCGACATGAGCGCCATCGCGGCGACGCGCCGATGGCCCTCGCGTGGCGCCCCCGCTCCTGCCGTCGTCGGAATTACGGTCGCCATAAAGACAGCCGCCCGTTACGTCGCCGGCCGCAGCGTGGTGAGTTTCGGAGACCGCCTGACGAATCGCACGCGCGCCCGAGCCGGCAATCCGGCAGCGATCAGCAGCAGGACCGCGAGCGCGACCTGCGAACCGGCGAACTCGTCGCCATAGCGCGTGTAGAACGTCCTCATCGTCGTCAGCGGCACATCGTCGAGCAGCACGCCATCGACGAACATATCCTTGCCGCCGGCCCCCGTGAGTCGCTGGGTGATCTTGCCCCGATCGTCGATGAAGACGGAGATCCCGGTGTTCGTCGCGCGTGCGATGGCAATGCGATGCTCGGCGGCCCTCATGGCGCTCATCGTGAGGAACTGCCGCGACGCCGCCGTCTCACCGAACCACGCCTCGTTCGTCGCGTTGATCATTAGATTCACACCGCGCTTGGCGAACTCGCGAAAGAGGTCCGGGAAGATGTTCTCCCAGCAAATCGTGACGCCGACCTTGGCCGGCCCCACGGCGAACACAGTATAGTCCTCACCCCCAACGAAGCCGCCGATCTTGGAGACGAGCGCTCGGGGCCAGTCGAACCAGTCTTGAAGCGGCGGATATTCCGCCCAGGGCACGAGGACCATCTTGCGGTACTCGCCGCGGGTCTGCCCGTCGGGACCGAAGAGCACCATGCTGTTGTAGTGCTTGCCGCGGAGCTCTTGTCTGGTGAACTTCGCGTACTCGGAGCTGCCGACGAGGAGATGGGTACCCGCTTCGCTCGCAATGGCGCTGACTGCGCGGCGGAGTCGGGCGTCGTGCCGGACGTCGCCGGGGACGGCCGTCTCCGGCCAGACGATGAGCGTCGGTCGATGCGCGGCGGCCTCCCGCGTCAGCATGCCGTACTTTTCGAGCGTCGCCTGTCGGAACGCGGCGTCCCACTTGCGCTCCTGGGGAATGTTGCCCTGGACGACCGCGATCCTGGTGGTCTCAGGCGTCGGCCGGCGGGCGAGAACCACGACGCCGTGGACGAAGATTGCGATCAGCAGCGACGCGGCGATCAGGCTGGCCCGCGGAATTCCCAGCCACATCGAAGCGCGACGCCCTTGCAGGATCGCTTCGGTCATCGCGGCGTTGACGAAGACGATGAGGAACGACAAACCGTAGACCCCGGTCAGCGAGGCCATCTGGAGGAGCGCGAGCGACTCGTACTGCGAATCGCCCAGCTGCGCCCAGGGCAGGCTCAGGAAGCCGATATGACACCGCAGATATTCGACAGCGACCCAGAGCGGCGCCGCGACGAGCGTCAACGGTAGCTGCGTCCGTCCGCGGATGCAGTTGACGGCCAAACCCCAGACCGCGACGTACTGAGCGAGATAGAGAGATATCAGCGCGCCGTCGACGATCTTGAACCCGGGAACCGCGTAGACCGCATACCACGTTCCGGGGAAGAAGACGATTCCGGCGACGAGGGAATACACGTACGCCGGCGCGGGCCGCTTGTCCTCGATCGCGAGCAGGAGCGGGACGAGGGCCACCCACGCGAGGATGTGAAGGTCGAAGCTCGGGAAGGTGAGCACCAGCAGACTCCCGGACAGGACCGACAGCAGAACGGCCTGGACAACCCTGCCAGGAATCATCGTCGTCTTCTCGGCGTGTGGCGCCGGGCAGCGGCCGGCGAGCCCGCAGCCTGGCGACGTCGCTGTTGCACGCGACGCAGTCGTCTGGTGCGGAGTCCTCCTACCGCAACCGATAGATCGTCAGATCAGGGATCGTTCCGCTCCAGTCCGGCGTGTTCGGGATCGGGCTGAAGTCGAGACCGGAGATCGACTGGCAGACGATCTGCTCTTTTCCCGAGCTGAGGATCCTGGTGATGAGGCAGAGCTTCAACACAGTGTCGATCGGACCCGTCGGCGTAGGAAAGCCGAAAGCCTGGAAAATCGTCTGGCCGCCCGACGTCGTCGGATTCGCGTCGAGCACCTCGCACATCACTTCTTCCGCGCTGACGACCTGTGGATTCGGGACGCTTGTCCTGAAGGTGGCGGTCGTGCCATCGGCAGAGGTCAGCGTCAGTGTCGCGTCGGCGCTCGTCGCGTTCGTCCCATCGAAATTCTTCAACACGATGACGCCGGATCCTCTGATCTTGTCGGCGCCTTGGATATCGGTCTTCGACGTCACCACACACGCCTCGCCTCCGCCGGCGGCGCGGGCTTCCGTAGCGAACCCGCAGAGTACGGCAATGACAGCCACGGCCACGGTGAGCTTAGCCAGTCGCATGGATTCTCCTCGCGTTCCACGTCGAGTTCGTGAACGTGTCAAGGGTTCCTCAGCTTGAATGCCGAGGACTGCGCGGGGTTTGATAGCGTCGGGATCCGGAACGTGTTGTAGCCCGTCGTCTTGCTGTCGATCACCTGGGTGAAGTCCTTGTCGTTGAGGTAGCCGGACCCTGCGCAGTCGTGGTTCGCGCACGTACCGAGCACCGCGTTGAGCTTGCCACCGTGCCCGAACTCCATGGTCGCGTAGAAGCGGATCACCTCCGCTACGACGCGGCGCTGAGCCTCCGCAGGCGCACACGCGCCGTTGCACGAGGTGGCCTGGTCGAAGACGACGCTGCCCCAGGTGCGACCTCCATCCGTGCTCGTCACGACCTTGAGCTTCCGGGTCCCCCCTTTGGGGATCAGCCCGGTAGTCGCATCCAACATGCGAGTCTCGATGCGCTTCGTGAAGATACTGCACTGGTGTGTGTCGTCCGACGTCGTCCACGTAGACTTCGCGAAGATCGTCGTCGAGGTGTTGTCAGCGGACTCGGCGCATCTCAGGCCCTTCTGGTCGGCGCCGCTGATGCGCCACGAACCGGCCGCGATCGCCGCCGTGGATGCAAAAGGCGCATTGGGACTGATGTCTGCTACGACCTGATTGGCTGGTGTGAGCTGATCCACGCCCAGAACGCGGCCGATATTACGGATGGTGGCAACCGCGTTCCCGCTCCTCAGGGATGCGCCAACGTGCGTCTGATTGAACACCTTCGACCCAGCCGTGAAAGTCACGCCGTTGCCGCTCACCGCCGACGGAGTCAGCGTAGTCAGGGGACTCTCCGACACCTGATAGAGCGCGTTCGGCATCACGATACGGTCGACGCCCGAGAGTCCGGCGAAGCTGATGTCACCCGCAACGGGGTCGAACGTACACCCCGTGAAGTTGTCCACCCACTCGCCGCTGTCCGCGCCGTGGTTTCCCGCTGTCGCCGACCAGCCCAGGACGTGAACCCTCGGGCCCGCTGGGTCCGCACCAGCCGTCGCCGGCAGCAAGTTGTCGAGGTTGGAGAACAGCGATAGTGCGTTGCTCGGATCGGGGAGGTAAGTTACCGGATTGGTCGGAGGAGGCGCTCCGATCAGGGTGGTCAGGCCGCATCCCGGATTGAGAAAACTTATGAAGAGGTCGCGCTCGAGCGGATGCAGCCGTATGTACTGGCCGCCAAAGAAGGCGCCACGATACTCGTCCATGTTCGACCAGCCGTCGCCATCGTTGTCCGCGCTCGCGACGAGGCTGCCACCGTACTTCACTTCCCACGTGTCGGGCATGCCGTTGAAGTTGGAATCCTGGGGGATGATGAAGTAGAAGGGCCCGTTACCGGTACTCAGCGTGACACTGACCACCGCCATTCCGGCACAATCGAGTGACGTCAGGCGATTCCCGCTGATCGAGAAGTCAGCCGACAGATCGGTCGACGAACCTGAGTTCGTGCAAACCCCTGGATAGGCGGATGTCGTCAGCGCGTGCGCGACGATGGGGTTCGATTGAGCCAAGGTCGCGGGATTGCTACAGACCCCCGTCGTCAGGCTACCGTCGGGGCACACCAGGCTGATCGTCGCCGCATTATCCGCGGCACCAGCGGAGTTGACCGTGAGGTCGACGAACCCGTTCCGCGTCGGTAGCCAGTTCGCCTGCGAGAGCGTAATGGTCACCGTCGATCCCGGATTCGGTGCGAACGGATACGTCGTGTTGACGGGATACACGACCTGGGCATGGGCCACGCCGGCGCTACCCAGCACCCATGAGACCAGGGCGAGAGCAAGTGTCGTGACTCGCATGGTCATCGTCGTCATTCCCCTCATCGCTTAATGCTCAGTTCCTTCGTGCCAACGATTGGGCTCGTCTTGAAGTCGCTCGAACTGGCCGGCGAGCCGTCGTAGTCCGCTTTTCCAGTCGTGGGGTTGGTGAACTTAACGAGGATGAGCAGCGCCTCTTTCAACGGCATGCCGGCCGTGCAGCGGCCGAACGTATTGGTGAGGCACGAGCCCACCCTGCCCTGATCGGCCTCGTAGATCTTCGGGTACAGCGTCGACGGCGGGTTCTTGTCGCCGCCGGTCACCTGAAGGAAGCTCGGATTGTTCCGAGAGAAGATGCGAACAGCTACGTTCGCGAGCGCATGCTTGTTGAGGGTCACGAGGAGCTGATAGGCGATCGGACACCCAGTTCCGGCGGCACCTTCGCCTGCGCCGCCATCCAGCGTCGGGCACTGGTCTCCGGGCGCGATCGAGCCGCCGGTCGCGCCGAAGAGAAGGTCCTGCGCCGGCGCCACATACGTACGGATGGGCGCACCGAGGCATCCGGTCGTGTTCGGATCGATACAGTTGCCCGCTGGATCAACCGTTGGGTCGGTGATGGAGTTCTCGGCACTGCATGAGGCCTTGTAGTTGCCGTCGGTGATATCGAAGACCTGGCACAGGTTGCCGCGCGCCTCGAACGTTGCTGTTTGGCCGGCCAGCAGCTTCTGCAGGTCGCCGGGAACAGTAGGATCGATCTGGAGCGTGATGCCGGGCGCGCCATGAACGCTCTTCGGCGGAACTTCCTGCCCTGTCGTCAAATTCAGCAGATGGCAGTGCCAAGATTTATGGAAGTCCGTCGGGCGGATGACGAACGTATCGGTCGTCCCGGCATTGAACGTCAGGTTGAGCGTCACCTCGCACGTCGAGCTGAAGTTCTGGACGTTCGCGGTCTGAGCGTTGGGATCGTTCACTTTGATCGTCACGAATCCGATGCTGGAGGCGGGCGGAGGCCCCTCGAAAGAGGCTCCGTCGTTCGCCGTATACGTGAACGAATCGGTGCCGGTGAAACCGGCCGCCGGCGTATAGGTGAACGATCCGTCGGAATTCAGCGTGAAACCTCCGGTGGCAGCATGCAAGGGACCGCTCACGAGCTGCGCCGTCAACGGATCGCCGTCGGGGTCGACGTCGTTGGCGAGGACACCGGGTGCCCCGACCGTCAGCGTCTGTCCGACGTTGACGACGTACTGATCGGCAGTCGCAACCGGCGCCTGGTTCGTATTCGGCACATCGACGACGACGGCGACGAGGGCGAGGCAATCGAACGATTCATCGGCGGTCAGCGTGTTCGAACCCGCCGCGAGAAACGACGAGACGGAGTAGCTGCGGATGTCCCACAAGTTGCCGTTGTTGTTCGGCCCAGTGTTCGTGGAAGGGACGGTATTGCCGTCGAACGTCGATGGCGTGAGCTGGTTTCCGTTCAGCAACAGCGGCTTGTCCGGCTGGTCCGGACCGAAATCTTGTCCGTCGCCGACGTGAACCTGCAGGTTCGCCGTGCCCGCCGAGTAGTTGATTCCGGACAGCGTCGCATGCCAGCCGGTGCCATCGAACGCGGTGGCAACGTTGGTATCGTTTCCGTGGAACAGGTAGACGTCGCGCCGGCTCGTGACGGCGCCGCCGTTGGAAAAGACGATGAGCGACGCTCCGTTCGTGTTGGCACCGTTCGCCGTTTCCGACGAATCGATCTTGAAGCCGGTGAGTGAATAGGTGCCATTACCGGTCACGATCGCGGTCACGTCCGCTCGATAGGCCTGACTGTTGGAAAAGCCCCAGTTGCAGTCGTGCCCGAACCCGATGTTCGAGCCGACCACCGGAGTGCCATTGACGGTGATCGAGCTGTTGACGGTCGGTGACGTCGAATTCGTTGGCCCCTGCCAGTAGAGATAGGCCTTCGTCACCGTGCCCGACGCTCCGCTGATCGTGATGGACCCTGACATCTGATTCCGGAGCCCACCCACGCCGGCGGCCACGACATTCGTGTGCGAGCGTTTTTCGGCGAACTGCAGCTCCGTCGCGACCGCCTCGGTGGCCAGGGCCAGCGCCGCGATCACGGTCATGAACGCCAACCGGCTGCTGTGTGATCTCATCGTCGGCATCCTCGATGTCGTTCTCCGTCCGCGGTTTCTCGACTGTGTTCGATCGGGCTTCGCTCACCGATCGTCCGAAGTCGGGACGGCGACGTGTGCATCAGCGGACCGTGATGACACCGGCGACGGTCGCCCCACCAGGGGCAATCGCCGTGGTCGTGATCGAAACGTTCTGAAACAGATAGTCGCAGCATGTAGCCGGAAGCGGATTCGGCGGAAACGCCGCGAGTCTGCCGCCCCCTTGGAGATACAGCGTGTATGCCGGCCAGCCGCCGTTCGTGAGCCCCACGTAGGTCACCGTGTAGTGGCCGACGGCGACCGACTGCTGCGGTGCCAGCGTGAAGTTGCTCTGCTCCGCGAAGCCGATGCCCACGGCGAGGAGAACACAGCCGACGCCGATCAGCGCGATGACAAGGTGAGCACTTCTCATGTGTCATGCCCTCTCGTTCGCCGCGCTGCCGCGGCGGATGACGACTCGGCGTTCGATGTGCGGGAGGTCGAGTTGGTGCCGGGGCAACCACCGGACAAAGCGGGAGTGCGGACCGCCGTACTGCACGCCACAGAGTGAGACGCGTCCCCGAGAATACCCCAGCACTTCAGCAGCTCCCTTCAAATGACATCCCCGTTGACGTCCCCGTCCGGCGAGGCCGGGCGTACGCCGGCAAACGTCTCGTTGTCCGCGCGATGCCTGTCGCGCGTGCGTTCCAGCCACAACAGCTGCCAGCAAATGGCACGAGGCTGCCAAACGCGCGCTGTCACGCGCCCCCGGTCCAGAGGACCACACACCAAGAGTTCCTCGTGGGCGAGCCTCCAGTCTGAACGCGCGGAAAGCCATATCACACGAGGGTGGGCTGGGCAATAGGCTTCTCGGGTGTTTCCCGACTAGGCTCCGGGTATTCTCCCTATACCGACCGCTCAAACCACCTGATATTCGGCTATTTGCCGTCGAGCCTAGCCTGAGCCATGGTTGCCGTGCGCTCGGGAGTGGAAGAATGAACCGGCTCACTCGTGAAGAACGCCGTCGCGTCTATCTCACCCAGCTGCGCGCTCGCGAGACGATGATCGCCCGACGCCAGTCCGAAACCGCGGAGACCCTCGCGCCGCGCTGGGACCACCGGGTGCTCACGTGGATCGCCGTAGCGGCGATGATCGCTGCGCTGCTGGGCGGCGGGCTCCTCGCCGCGCCGACGCTGGAGTTCGAGCCGCTGGATTCGCGCGTGGGGGCCCTGCTGCCCAGGCTGTAACAATCTCTTGAACCTTCACGCCCTAGTCGTCCTCGCCGCCGCCACCGCCGCCGCAGTCATCCTCATCCGAATCCGCGTCGTCATGACCTGACCTGATGGCGCCGGGTCGTTGACCGGCTAGCCATCCCGGCCGTCGTCTCTCTCCAGAGACGACGGCAAAGCCTGTGCCAGAGGGCGCTTCCCGCTGCGCTCCTGAAACTCCGCAGAGTTACTACCGGGCGTGCGAGGACATCGCATTGAGGGGTACCGATCCGAACGCAGCGATTCTGACGACCGGGGGCCATGGACGTGATCGACGCGAGTCGAACTGTCCGCACCGTCGGCGCTGGATCGTCGCCTTTGGAGGCCTCGTCCTCGCAATGCTCATGTTCGGCGGCTATTTTGTCGCGGGTCGCCACGGCGCGGTTGCTGGGCTAACGTCCCGAGACCTCGTCGCGTTGCGCTACGTCCTCCCCGGACTGGTATTCGTGCCGCTCTTGCTGAAGTGGGGGGGCGTGCGGAACCTCGGTGGAGTCGGATGGATGCGAGGGGCGACGCTGACACTGTTGGGCGGCGCTCCGTACGCATTCCTCGTGATGGTGGGCGTTCAGTTCGCGCCCGGGGTGCATGCGACGGTGATTACTCCGGGCTTTACCCCAATCGCTGGTGCAATCCTCGCGCATGCCATGCTTGGAGAGCCCGTAACTCTTAGGGCGATCATCGGGATTCCAGTGGCGCTCGTAGGTATCGTTCGAGTCGCGGGACCCGGACTGTGGTCAGTCGGGCCGAGCGTCTGGCTAGGCGACATGATGTTCGCCGCCGCGTCGATCTCGTACGCGCTCTATACGGTGCTCTTGCGCCGCTGGCAAGTCCCACCACTGACTGCCGCAGCAGTGATCAACGTATTGTCCGCCGGGATATGGCTTCCCGTCTACGCAGTTCTCAGCGATCTGCAGTCGCTCACGGCTGTACCCTTTGGCGAAATCATCGGCCAAGCGGTCTTCCAGGGAGTGTTCACGAGTGTCGCTGCGCTCTTCCTCTATGTGCGCGCCGTTCACGTGCTAGGTGCTTCACAGACGTCGTTCTTCTTCGTCCTTGTCCCAGTCTTCGGGACGCTACTTGCGTCTATTGTTCTTGATGAACGGGTATCCGCGGTTCAAGGGGCGGGGATCGCGGCGGTCGCCGTTGCAATGATGCTAGCGACCTTTCGGCGGCGCGACTGACGAAGAGCCAGCCTGGGACGCTCTGAAACGAAACAACAGCTCTTCGTGGGGAGACGAATAGCCCGTCACGATCGAAGAGGCACGATGTCTGAGGCACTGAGTCCGCATTTTACCGAGATCAAGGTGCGCGGCTACCACCTCGATGGATATGGACACGTCCACCACCCGCGGTATCTGGAGTTCCTCGAGGAAGCGGCTTGGCGTTGCATTGAAAAATACGGATCGATCGAATTCCTTGTTAACAACAGGCTCGGGTTCGTGATCGTAAATATCAATATCAATTACCGTAGAGCTGCGGCGATTGGTGAAGAGCTCGTGATCGAGACGGCGATGCGAGATATCGGAACCAAGAGTGCGATCATGCGGCGCGTCGTGAAGTTGAAGGGTACAACCAGCGTGATCGTTGAGGCAGATGTAACGTTCGTAATCGTCGGCGGCGGCGCGGGCGGTGCGATAGGTCTTGAGGGGGACCTGCTCGCAATGTTTCAGCGTATGCCCCGCTGGGGCCCGTGAAGTGGCATGAACGGCATCCGACGTTTGGGTTGAAAACCCCAAGGGGCTACGGCATGAACCGTAGCCCCTTGAATTATTTGGTTGCGGGGGCTGGATTTGAACCAGCGACCTTTGGGTTATGAGCCCAACGAGCTACCGGGCTGCTCCACCCCGCGGTGACTTCGCCCACGGTACCCTAGCGCTCTCCGGGTGTCAAATCCTCGCCGCCTCGAGCTTCCCCGTGAGCACGCAGAGCGCCTCGAAAAGATAGTAAGACCCCCAGATCAGCTCGTTCTGCGTGGCGACGTTGAGGCGCTTGGAGTAGCAGCCGTGGTCGAGGATGCCGCGCGAGTCCAGATAGCCGTCGATCAGCATCCGCACCGTGCCCTCGGCGGCCGCGCGGATCTCCTTGCGCTTCGGCGCGTCCTTCAGCGCCGCGGCGATCTTCAGGAGCGCGGCCGCGGTGATGGCCGTGGCCGAGGTGTCGTGCTCGGTGTCGGGGCCGACCGGCGCGTCGAAGTCCCAGTAGGCGACGCGGTTCGGCGGCACGTGGACGATCCACCAGTCGGCGCACTTGAGGGCCACGTCGAGGAAGTCGCGCTCCCCCGTCCACTGATGCATGACCGCGTAACCGAGCATCGCCCACGCCTGCGCGCGCGCCCAGGTGGACTCGTTGGTGAAGCCCTTGTGGGTGTAGCGACGGAGCAGCTGGCCCGTCTGCGGGTCGAACGACGCGGACTGGCACACCGAGCCGTCATCGCGGATGCAGAACTCGACGTGGCGGCGCGCGTGGAGGACGGCGAGCTCCCGTAACGCGGGCTCGTTCGCGGCCTGCGCGGCCCAGACGAGAAGCGCGGCGCCCTGCACGGTGTCCACCGAGGCCTCTCCCTGGCCGACGTCGGTGGCCTCCTCGGCGGCGTCGCCCAGGGGGAAGCAGCCGGCCTTCGGGTTGTAGGTTGTCGCCCAGTTGCGCGCGCCATCGAGCGCGATCGCGCGCGCCGCCGGATCGTTGAAGAGCACCGCGCCCAGCATCGCGCCGTAGTAGAACAGGAAGCCGCGGAAGACGGAGTCCGACGTCGCGCGCGGGCGCAGCCGCTCGGCCCATTCGAGCGCCCAGCGCCGGTAACGCGCCCCGGCGGTCGCTCTGGCGGCAAGCCAGCACATGCCGGGCCAGAAGCCGCCCGTCCAGTCGCCGTCGGGCGTCGTCGTCCACTCGCCCTTGGCGTTGGCGTAGTGGGGGAAGGCGCCCTTGACCTGCGCCCCCGTCTGGTCGATGCGCCGGATCATCCCCTCGAGCGCGCCCTGGAAGATGTCAGGCATCTCTCGGGCAAAAGTAACACGGGACGCTGAACCGGATTTTCGATTTGAGCGGCGGACGCGTCAGGGCATAATCGTGCTACGTCCGCAGGGGACGTCGCGTTCGGAGGATCTGGGAGGTGACCCTATGTCGTCGCATCGGGCAAGAATCGTTCTCCTGGTTGCCGTTTTCACCCTGCTATCGGCGCGCGCCGCGCCCGCGCAGGAGCAGGCTCCCCCACACATCAAAACCGCCCTGACCTTCCTGACGGCGTGGGGCGGCCAGCGGTGGGACGAGCTCAAGACCGTGGCGGCCGTGCAGGTCACGGTGAAGGTCGGCGACAAGGCCTTCACGCTCGAGCCGGCCGCGCAGAAGGCCGAGGTCTCTCTGGTGTTCCCGTTCCGTGGGCTCTCGACCGTGCGAGAGGACATGAAGGTGAAGGGCATCACGGTCGAGGAGCTGGGATTGAAGGTGGGCGACAGCGAGACGCGCGGGCCGGGCACGATCACGCTGAAGGAGCAGGACGGGCAGTACTGGGTCACCGAAGTCGCCACCGGGGCGGCGCAGTCCGGCGACAAGAAATAACGTGAGCTGATCTAGGGCCGAGACCCCGTTCGCGTCAGGACCGCCGGCGCGACGCGGTCGGTCTTGGCGGCTTCGTAGCGTCCCGTCCGCCCGAGCGCCCACAGCACGCGCCAGGCGCCACGCGTCGCCAGGAGCCAGTACGTCTGGCATCGGAACGTCCCCCAGAGCTTCGCGCCCAAGGTCGTGCGCGCGATGTCCACGGGACGTGGGCAGTGGGGCGTGAGGCGCTCGATCAGCCTCTGGGTGACGATGCCGCCGACCCAGACGGTGAGGCCGAGCGACAGGGGCGGCAGCGTGACGCCGAGCGCGAACCACACCGGGTGCGACGCGAAGCGGTACGCGAGGTGCCAGGCGAGGAAGCCGAGCACCGGATAGACGAGGGCGGCGGTTGGCCACTCGACGGCCTTGTTGCCGACATGGCGACAGAGCTGCGCCAGGTTGAACGCGCTCGGCCGGGCACGCCACGTCTGCCAGAGGAAGGGCACGTCGTCGAGCACGCCCTGGTACCAGCGCGCGTTCTGGCTGACCATTCCCTCGGTCGTCTCCGGCAGGTCCACCAGCTCGAGCAGCGGGAGCGCCCGAATCAGGATTCCGCGCGCGCCGAGGGCGTAGCCGAGCGTGGAGTCTTCCGTCGCGCCGGAGACCGGGAAGAGCCCGATGGCCTGGAGCGTGTCGAGGCGCACAAACTCGTGGTGGCCGAGGCAGATCTGCGAGCGCCGGAAGCAGAACTCGAAGACGGGCCGCGCCAGCCGCGCGAGCCGCGGCGCCCGCGCCTCGAGCCGCGCGAACCACGCGACGCGTCTGCGCTCGTTGATGAGCCGCGCGATCGAGACGCGGGTGAAGATGGACGATTGCTGGACGGCGCACACGCGCCCGCGCGTCCCGAGGCGGTGGACGTTGGCGAGGGAGAGCGTCACGCCCTGGTAGGCGCGACCGTCGCCGCCCTCGGGCCCGCCGCCCGTCAGGATGTCCGCGGCGATCCAGCGATAGGTGTTCGGGTCGGGGATCGAGTCGGCGTCGCTCACGCCGACCCAGACCCGCGCGGGGTCGGCGTGGCCGTCGAGGAGCGATTGTAAGAACGCGGGACGGAGCGCCCAGTTGAGCTGCTGGGCCTTCCGCCCCTCCCCTGGCAGCGTGAGCTGCGTGAGCTGCTTCTGCTGCCACGGCGGGAGCTCGGCGCGAAAGCGGCGGACCAGCTCGGCCGTCGGCGCCTCCATCAGAGGGTGGGGCGCGCGCTCCTCCGCCTCCTTGGTGACGACGACGACATGGAGCTTGCCGTGCGGATAGCGCGAGTCGAGCAGCGCGCGCAGCGTCGTCGCGATGGCGGGCTCCTCCCACGCGGGCACGACGTGCACGAACACGGGCGCCGCGGCCTCGTGTTCGAGCGTGGCCTCATCGGGGAGCGCGTCGAGGCTCGCGTACGCTCCGTCGACGAAGCGCCACGTCGTGAGCATGCCCTTCCAGTCCAGCAGGAGCTTGAAGGCGGCGCGGCCGTTGACGACGAGCCCCGCCCAGAACACGACGACCCAGAACCATCCCGTGCCCCAGAACCACTCCACGAACGCGTCCATGGCGCGGCCGGTGCGGTCAGCGGTTCGGCGTGGACGGAAACTTCAGGACGGTCTCGCCCTCGCGCACCATGCCCATCTCCTCGCGGGCGAGTTTCTCGAGGTACGCGGGGTCGCTCCGCAAGCGCTCGGCGAGGGCTTCGAGCGCCTTCTGCTTCTCGGTGAGCGCGCTCACGTCTCGCTCGAGGGCGGAGAGCTCCTGGCGCATCTGCCAGACCCGGATCGACTCTCGCAGCCCGAAGCCCGCGAGGCTCGCCGTGAGGAGCACGAGCGCGGCGATCCCGAGACGCCGGCGGCCTAGCGCGCGGGCGTCCAGCGGGCGCTCCGCGCGTACAGCGAGCGGCCGGGCCAGGAGGCGGCGTTGCCCAGCTCCTCCTCGATCCGGAGGAGCTGGTTGTACTTGGCGGTCCGCTCGCCGCGGGCGATCGAGCCCGTCTTGATCTGGCCCGCGTTGATCGCGACGGCGAGGTCCGCTACGAAGGTGTCCTCGGTCTCGCCCGAGCGGTGGGAGATGATCGTGCCGTAGCCAGCGCGTTTGGCCAGCTCGATCGCCTGGAGCGTCTCGGTCAGCGTGCCCACCTGATTCACCTTGACGAGCACGGCGTTCGCGAGGCCGTTCTTGATCCCCTGCTGGATGATCGCGGGGTTCGTGACGAAGAGATCGTCGCCCACGAGCTGGACACGCGCGCCGAGCTTCCGCGTGAGCGCCTCCCAGCCGGCGACGTCGTCCTCGCCCAGGCCGTCCTCGATCGACACGATCGGGTAGCGGTCGACGAGCTGCTCGTAGCGGTGGATCATCTCGTCGCTCGAGAGCGTGACGCCCTCGCGCTGCAGTCGGTAGCGCCCGCCCGCCTCCGCGAACTCACTCGCCGCGGGATCGAGCGCGAGCAGGACGTCCTCGCCGGGCCGGTAGCCGGCGCGCTCGAGCGCCTGCATGAGGAAGTCGAGCGCGACGCTGTTGTTCGGCAGGTTCGGCGCGAACCCCCCCTCGTCACCCACGCCGGTCGCGAGCCCCTTTTCCTTCAGCAGCTCCTTGAGCGTGTGGAAGACCTCGGAGGCCACGCGGAGCGCCGACGACAAGTTTTCGGCACCCGCCGGCACCAGCATGAACTCCTGGAAGTCGAGCCCGTTGTCGGCGTGGGCGCCACCGTTCAGGACGTTGATCATCGGCACCGGCATGAGCCGGCCGCCGACGCCGCCGAGGTAGGCGTAGAGCGGCAGCCCCGCGTCGTCCGCCGCGGCGCGGGCGACGGCGAGCGAGACGGCGAGGATTGCGTTGGCGCCCAGCGCCGATTTGTTCGGCGTGCCGTCCAGCTCGAGGAGCGCCTGGTCGACCGCGGCCTGCTCGGAGGCCTCCATTCCCTCGATCTCGGGGGCGATCGTCTCCTCGACGTTCCGCACGGCGCGGCGCACGCCCTTGCCCCGATAGCGCTGACTGTCGCCGTCGCGAAGCTCGACGGCCTCGCGTTTGCCGGTGGAGGCGCCCGACGGCACCGCGGCCCGCCCCCACGCCCCCGACTCGAGCTGCGCGTCCACCTCGATCGTGGGGTGACCGCGCGAGTCGAGGATCTCTCGGGCGTAGACGTGGGAGATGGCCGACACGCTAGTTCTTCCGCTCGAACACGTAGTCCGCGAGGGCGCAGAGCGGCGCCGACCGTGCGTCGAACACGCCGAGCCGCTCCTTCGCTCGCTCGATCAGCATCCTCGCCTGGCGCCGTGAGGCCTCGAGGCCGTGGACCGCGGGATAGGTCGCCTTCTGCTTCCGCTCGTCGCTCCCCGCGGTCTTGCCGAGCTCCTCGAGGTTCCCTTCGACGTCGAGGATATCATCCACGATCTGAAAGGCGAGCCCGAGATCGCCGCCTGCCTCGCTGATCACGGCCACGGCTGCCGCGTCGCCGCCGGCGAGGCGCGCCCCCACGCGGAGCGAGGCGCGGATGAGGGCGGCGGTCTTGTGGCGGTGGATGTACTCGAGCGTCTCGACCGAGATCGCCTTGCCCTCCGACTCGATGTCCACGACCTGCCCGCCGACCATCCCGGCGGTTCCGGCGGCGTCCGCGACCTCGGCGACCACGTCACGGATCGAGCGGGGATCGCGCACGAGGTCGGCGTTGTCGGCGATGAGCCGGAACGCGAGCGTGAGCAGCGCGTCGCCCGCCAGGATCGCGACCGCGTCGCCGAACACCTTGTGGCTGGTGAGGCGCCCGCGGCGGTAGTCGTCGTCGTCCATCGCGGGCAGATCGTCGTGGATCAGGGAGTACGTGTGGATCAGCTCGAGCGCGCACGCCGTCGGCAGGACCATCGCGGCCGTGCCGCCGACGGTCTCGGCGCCGGCGATGACGAGGATCGGGCGCAGCCGTTTGCCGCCCGCCATGACGCTGTAGCGCATGGCACGGTGGACGGTGGGCGGCGGGACGTCCTCCCCCGGCAGCGCGCGCTCGAGCGCCGCATCGACCAGTGCACGGCGCTCCTTGAGGTAGGCCTGCAGGGCGAAGCCGCTCACGCTTCCCCTTCCGGCTCCCACGAAAACGGCTTGGTGCCGAGCGCGCCCGCCTCGTCCTTCGCCAGGATCTCGATGCGCCGCTCGGCCTCTTCCAGATACTTCGCGCACCGGCGCGCGAGGGCGATCCCCTCCTCGAAGGACTGGAGCGACTCCTCGAGCGGCAGGTTGCCGCTCTCGAGCCGGCTCACGATCTGCTCGAGCCGCGCGAGCGAGTCCTCAAACTTGAGGTCGGTCATCCTGGTCCCTCGTCCGCGCGACGCGGCAGTCGAGACTCCCCTCGTGAAGCAGGACGTGGACGTCGTCCCCCGCCCGCACCTGTCGCGCGTTCCGCACGATCGCGCCGGCGGAGGTGCGCGTGAGACTGTAGCCGCGGCCGAGCACGGCCAGCGGCGAGAGCGAGTCGAGCTTGGCCACCACGGCTCGCAACCGGGCGCGCGAATGCTCGCAGCTCCGGGTGACCGCGGCGGCGAGCCGCGCGTCCAGGCGCTCCAGGCGATGGCGGCCGGTGGCGACGCGCGCGACGGGGCTCGTCGAGCGGAGCGTGGAGGTGAGCATCTCGACCCGATGGCTCGTGTGTCGCAGCTCACCGGTCATCGCGCGGCGCAGGCGCAGCGACAGGTCGTCCACGCGGCGCTCCAGGTCCCGGAGCGGCCGTGTCGCGGCGCGCTCGAGCCGCCCGCGTAACTCCTCGAGCGTGTGCACAACCGCTTGCTTCTCCCGCACCACCAGCTCGGCCGCGGCCGACGGGGTCGGCGCCCGCAGGTCGGCGACGAAATCGGCGATCGTGAAGTCCACCTCGTGGCCGACCGCCGAGATGACCGGCGCCTTCGCGGCCGCGATCGCGCGGGCGACTACCTCCTCGTTGAAGGCCCAGAGGTCCTCGAGCGAGCCGCCGCCCCGGCCGACGATGATCACGTCGACGTCGCCGAGTGCGTCGAGGTCCCGGAGCCCCTGCGCGACCTCCTCCGCGGCGCCCTCCCCCTGCACCCGGCACGGCGCGATCACGATGTGGAGCTCGCCGAAGCGCCGGCCGATCACCCGGAGCATGTCGCGCAGGGCGGCGCCGCTCGGCGAGGTGACGATCCCGATCTTCCTCGGGAATCGCGGCAGCTCCCGCTTCCGCGCCGTATCGAACAGGCCCTCGGCCCCGAGCCGCGCCTTCAGCTGCTCGAACGCGAGCTGGAGCGCGCCGAGCCCCTTGGGCTCGAGCAGCTCGACGACCAGCTGGTACTCGCCGCGCTGGGCGTACACCTCGACCGAGCCGAACGCGACCACGTGGAGGCCGTCGGCCGGCTGGAACCGGATCCGCTGCGCGCGCGTCCGGAAGACGACGCAGCGGAGCTGGGCGTCGACGTCCTTCAGGGTGAAGTAGGCGTGACCGGAGCCGTAGGCGCGGAAGTTCGAGATCTCGCCCTCGACCCACACCGCCGGGAAGCGCTCCTCGAGCGTCGCCCGCAGCTCCTCGGTGAGCTGGGAGACCGTCACCACGGTGCGGCTACCGGTCATGCGTTCGCGCGCGGGCGTCGCCCGCGCGCCTCCGGAGAGGAGGCGGCGGCAGGGGGGCGAAGCCCCCCGCCGAGCAATTGACGTTGCGCCGCGCGCAACGTGTTCCGCAGCAGCATCGCGACCGTCATGGGCCCGACGCCTCCGGGCACCGGCGTGATCGCCTGCGCGCGCGCCGACGCCGCGTCGAAGTCGACGTCGCCGACGAGGCGCCCCGTCTCGAGTCGATTGATCCCGACGTCGATCACCCACGCCCCCTCCTTCACCATGTCGCCCGTGATCACCCGCGGCCGGCCCGCGGCGACGCACAGGACGTCGGCGCGGCGCGTGTGCTCGGCGAGATCGCGCGTGCGCGTGTGGCACATGGTCACGGTGGCGTGGCGCGCGAGCAGGAGCTGGGCCAGAGGCTTCCCGACGAGGCGCGAGCGGCCGACGACGACGGCCTCCTGACCCTCGAGCTTGGCGCCGTAGTGGTCGAGGATCTCCAGGCATCCGGCGGGCGTGCACGGGACGACGGTCGGCGCGCCGGCGAGGAGCCGCCCGAGGTTCGTCGGGTGGAGGCCGTCCACGTCCTTCTGCGGAGCGATCGCCGCGATCGCCTCGTCCTCGTCGAGCCCTTTCGGCAGCGGGAGCTGGAGCAGGATGCCGTGCACGGCAGGGTCCGCGTTCAACGAGCCGAGGAGGGCGAGCAGCTCCGCCTGGGTGAGCCCAGCGGGATGGACGTGGTCGCGCGTGGCGATGCCGACGGCGTCCGAGGCCTTCATCTTATTGGCGACGTAGATCTTCGACGGCGCGAAGTCGCCGACGAGCACGACCGCGAGCATGGGTGCCACCCCGGTCTCTCCGCGCAGCCGCTCGACGCCGGCCTTGACCTCGCCGAGGACTTTTTGGGCGACGCTCCGACCGTCGAGGATCAACAGGGAATCAGGCCGGGACGCTGAGGCGGCGAATCGACGACGCGCGGCCGGTGTCCGGCTCGACGACGATGACCGCGCCGTGCAAGGCCGCGGGCCCCTTGGCGGTCTCGAAGCGCAGCGGCATCTGGTAAAGGAAGCGCTGGATGATCTGGTCGCGGTCCACGCCGATCACGCCGTCGGTCGGACCCGTGAGCCCGAGGTCGGTGATGTACGCCGTCCCGCCGGGCAGCACGCGCTCGTCGGCGGTCTGCACGTGGCGGTGCGTCCCGACGACGGCGCTCACCCGCCCGTCCAGGTACCAGCCCATCGCGAGCGACTCGCTGGTCGCCTCGGCGTGCATGTCCACGAGGACGATCGGCGTCTCGCGGCGTAGCTCGGCGGCGAGCTCGTCGGCCTTCCGGAAGGGGCAGTCGATCGGGAGCATGAAGACGCGCCCCATGAGGTTCACGACGCCGACCTTGTGGGGCCCGCACTTGACGGTGACGTGGCCCACCCCGGGCGTGCCCGCGGGGAAGTTCGCGGGACGCAGGAGCAGGTTCTCTTTCACGATGTACTCGACGACCTCCTTCTTATCCCAGATGTGGTTGCCCGAGGTCATCACGTCGGCGCCGGCGGCCAGGATCTGCCGCGCGATCTGCGGCGTCACCCCGAAGCCACCCGCGGCGTTCTCGACGTTGACCACGCAGCAGTCGATCGCGTGCTCCTGACGGAGCCTCGGGAGGAGCTTCGTGATCGCGGCACGCCCCGGCTCGCCGTAGACGTCGCCGACCATCAGGATGTTCATCGCGCCCTACTTCGCCACTTCGACGGCGCGGGTCTCGCGGATGACGACCACCTTGATGTGTCCCGGGTACTGCATCTCGGCCTCGATCCGCTTGGTGATGTCCTTGGCGAGCTGGTGGGCGTCGAGGTCGGAGACGATATCGGCCTTCGTCATCACACGCAGCTCGCGCCCGGCCTGGATGGCGTAGCACATCTCGACGCCCCGGTAGGACATCGCGATCTCTTCGAGCTTCGCGAGACGCTTGATGTACGACTCGAGCACGTCCCGTCGGGCGCCGGGACGCGCCGCCGAGATGCCGTCGGCCGCCTCGACCAGCACGGCCTCGATCGTCTCGGCTTTGATGTTCTCGTGGCCACAGAGGGCCGCGTTGATGACCGTAGGCGACTCGTTGTACTTGGTGAGGACTTGGAGCGAGAGCTCCGGGTGGCTCCCCTCCTGCTCGTGGGTGAGCGCCTTGCCGATGTCGTGCAGGAGCCCCATACGCTTGGCGAGCTTGGCGTCGCCGCGGATCTCCGCCGCCATCATCCCGGCGAGCCACGCGACCTCCTTCGAGTGCTGCAGGCAGTTCTGGCCGTAGGAGGTCCGGAACTTGAGCCGGCCGACGAGCTTGACGAGCTCGGGGTGGAGGCCATGGACACCCACCTCGAAGCAGGCCTTCTCGCCCTCGTCCTTCAGGTGCTGCTCCATCTCCTTCTTGACCTTCTCGACGACCTCTTCGATACGCGCCGGGTGAATGCGGCCGTCGGCGACCAGGATCTGCAACGCCTGCCGGGCGATCTCGCGCCGGTAGGGGTCGTACGAGGAGATCAGGACGGCCTCCGGCGTGTCGTCCACGATGAGGTCCACGCCCGTGTGGAGCTCGAGGGCGCGGATGTTGCGCCCCTCGCGGCCGATGATGCGCCCCTTCATGTCGTCCGACGGCAGGTCCACGACCGACACCGCCGTCTCGACGGTGTAGTCGGGCGCGAGGCGCTGGATGGTCGTCGCGAGGACCTCCTTGGCCTTGACGTCCGCCGTCTCGCGCGCCTCCTCGTCGAGGCGCATGGCGAGGATCTGCGCCTCGCGGCGCGCCTCCCCCTCCATGGCCGCGAGGAGCTGGCGCCTCGCCTCCTCCGCGGTGAGCCCGGCGATCGTCTCGAGCTTGCGCTTCTGCTCCTCGAGCGCCACGGCGAGGCGGCCTTCCTTCTCGCCGAGCGCCTTTTCGCGCGAGCCGAGGTCCCGCTCCCTGGTGGCGGACTCGGTCAGCCGTCGCTCGAGCTGGTCGAGCTTCCGGGCGAGATCCTCCTCCTTGGCGACGACGCGCTGCTCGATCTGCTGGATCTCGCGCTCCCGCCGGCGCGTCTCGTCCTCGAAGACGGTCCGGGCCTGGAGGGCGCTCTCCTTGACTTCTAGCTCAGCGGTCTTGCGGAGGTTTTCGACGTCCCGCGCGGCTTCCCGGACGAGGGCTTCGGCGCGGCTTTGGGCCTCGCCGACCTTACGCTCGGTGAACCACTTGTGGAGGCCAATGCCGATGACCAGGCCGACGAGCGCAAAGATCGCGTCGAGACTCAGCCAAACTTCGTGCATTTCCGCAAGTATAGGCGGCAGGGAAGGAATCAGTCAAATCCCCGCCTCTGCCGTGCGCCGACGGTGTTTCGAACCTGGTTTGACCAGGTGGGCGCCGTTAATTAGAGGGCTTCAGGCTTCCCCTTCTCGGAGGGGCTTGCGCACCACCCTCTGCCACAGCTCCCGTTGTGTGCCCGAGGTTGAAACTTCCCCCCGGCATCACAAACAGCGCAGGGACCTTCCGTGTGTACCATGACGGGCGAGGAGGATGCAAGTGATGGAACGCCCCGGCGTGAGGTCCGAGACGAACGGCCCCGTGACGACGATCATCCTCGACCGGCTCGAGCGGCGGAACGCGGTGGATCCGCCGACGGCGGCCGCGCTGCGTGCGGCGTTCCGCGCCTTCGAGAAGGACCGTACGGCGCGCGTCGCCGTGCTCTGGGGCGCCAACGGGACGTTCTGCGCGGGCTACGATCTGAAGGCCTTTGCCGCGGCTCCGCGGAGACTCTCACGCGCGTACGGTGAGGGGCCGATGGGCCCGACGCGCATGCGGCTCGGCAAACCGGTGATCGCCGCGGTGTCAGGCTATGCGGTCGCCGGCGGCTTCGAGCTCGCCCTCTGGTGCGATCTGCGCGTGGTCGAGGAGGACGCGATCCTGGGCGTCTTCAACCGCCGCTGGGGCGTCCCGCTCATCGACGGCGGGACGGTGCGGCTGCCCGCGGTCGTCGGCCTCGGCAAGGCACTCGAGCTGATCCTGACGGGCCGGCCCGTGGACGCGCGCGAGGCCGAGCGCATCGGCCTCGCGAACCGGGTCGTGGCGAAGGGCAGGGCGCGCGAGGAGGCCCAGGCGCTCGCCCTCCGGATCGCCGGCTTCCCGCCGAACTGCGTCAGGAGTGACCGGCAGTCGGCCTATGACTCGCTCGGCGCGCGGCTCGGCGCAGCCTTGCGACGCGAGCACGCGCTCGGCATGCGCTCGGCGGCCACCGGCGAGAGCCTGGAAGGCGCCCGCCGCTTCGCGGCCGGCGCCGGCCGCCACGGCGGCTTCGCCTAAGCGCGGTCCTTCGGAGCGGCCTTGTCGAGGAGGGCGACGAGCGCTCCGAGGCGCGCGCCGACGTCGCCGGCCCCGTGCGCCTTCTCGTCACGCGCACGGAACAGCTCGTCGGTGATGTCGAGCGCGGCGAGCGACAGCGCCTTGAGCGGATCCTTGACTCCGGCGCGCTTGAGCTCGGCCACCCGCTCTTCCACGAACTTCGCGAGCTTCCGGATGTAGTCGGGCGACGCCTCGGTGCGGAGGACCAACGCCTGGCCCAGGAACGTCAGCTCGACGCGTCTCCCCTCACTCATTCGGGCTTGTCCAGCTCGAGCTTGACGATGTCCTTCAGGATCGAGTCCACCTGCGTCAACACTTGCTTGCGCTCGTCGGTGAGTCGCCGCACCTCGCGCCTGAGCTGGAGGTTCTCGTCCCGGAGCCGGCCCAGCGTGTCGACGGCACGGCGGACCGCTTCCTCGAGCTCGGCGACACGCTCGACAACGGAGTCGCCCATCACGCGCTCCTCCCCATCTCAGGCGCTTCTCAGTGTGACGCCGAAGGTCCCCTTGAGCGCCTCGGTGACGCGCGCCTGGACCGCATTCACCTCGTCGTCCGTCAGCGTCCGGTCCTCGGCCTGGAAGGTGAGCCGCCACGCGAGGCTCCGCCGGCCGTCGGGGAAGCGGAAGACGTCGAAGAGCGTCACGCGCCGGAGGAGCGGGCCCGCCGCCTCGACGAGCTTCGCCTCGAGCTCGGCGGCGGTCAACGGCTGGTCGGCGCCGAGGACGAACGCGAGATCGCGCTGGACCGCGGGGAAGCGCGGCAGCGCCTGGTAGCGGAGCGGTGGTTGCGGCGCCGCCGCCGCGACGTCGAGGGACACCGCAGCGGCGAAGACGGGCACGTCGATGCCGAACGCCTCCCGTACGCGGGCCGCCACCTCGCCGAACTCGGCTGCGAGGGCACCGCCGTCGGTCGCGAGCGTGCCGTGAGAGTCGGGCTCGAAGCCGGCGAGTCGGCCGGGGCCGCCCGGCCGGAGGCGGCCGACCCCGAGCGCGTCGAGGACGTGCTCACCGAGGCCCTTGGCGTCGTAGACGTCCGCGCGCGCGTCGGCGGTGGGCCACGCGTGCTCGGCGCGCGCCCCCGTGAGCGCGATCGCCGCCCAGCGCGGCTCGCGCGCGCCGGTCTCCCCCTCGCCGGCCTCGTAGGTCTTGCAGATCTCGAACACGGCGACGTCGGGCTGCTGGCGCCGCACGTTGACCGCGACGGCGGCGAGCACGCCCTCCAGCGGATGGCTGCGGAGGAGCGACGCGTCCTGGCTCAGCGGGTTGACCAGGCGGAGCGGCTCGGGGGCGCCGGGCGCCCGGAGGAGCGCCGCGCGCGCCGGGTCGCTGAAGGCGTGCGTGATCGCCTCCGCGAGGCCGGCGCCGACGAGTGCGCGGCGTACGGTCTCGGCCTGGCGCAGGCTCGCCGGGTGCTTGACGACATCGACAGCGCTCGCCGGGAGCGTCGACGGGAGCTTGTCGTAGCCCCACACGCGGATGATCTCCTCGACGAGGTCGTCCTCGATCGCGAGGTCGCGCCGGAAGCTCGGCACGTCGACCTCGAGCGCCGTCCCCTTCTGCCGCGTCGGGAGCCCGAGCCCGGCGAGGATCGCCCGGGCCTTCGCCTGCGGCGGCGCCACTCCGAGCACGCGCGCGACGCGCGCCATCCGGAGCCTGATGCGCCGTGGCTTGCGGCGCCGCGGGTAGGCGTCCACCAGGCCGCGCGCGACGGCGCCTCCCGCGAGCTCCGCGATGAGCTGGGCGGCGCGCGCGGAGGCGTCCACGAGCGCCTCGATGTCGGCGCCACGCTCGAAGCGGTAGGCGGCATCGGTCGAGAGGCCGAGCGTCCGCGCGGTGCGCCGGATCGAGACCGGGTCGAACCAGGCGCTCTCGAGGAGGACGTGGGTGGTCGCGTCGGTGACCTCGGTGTTGGCGCCGCCCATGACGCCGGCGATCCCGATCGCGCGGCGCGGGTCGGCGATGACGAGCATCGAGTCGTCGAGGGCGCGCGTCTGGCCGTCGAGGGTCGTGAAGCTCTCGCCGGCGCGCGCCCGCCGCACGACGATCGTCACGTCGGTCACCGTGTCGTAGTCGAAGGCGTGGAGCGGGTGTCCCAGCTCCCAGAGGACGTAGTTGGTGACGTCGACCACGGTGCTGATCGGGCGCAGTCCCACCGCGCGCAGGCGCGCCTGGAGCCACGCGGGCGAGGGGCCCACGGTCACGCCGCTCAGCACCCGCGCGGTGAAGCGGTGGCAGAGGTCCGGCGCCTCGATCCGCACGCGCACCAGCGCGCGCGCCCGGGCCCCGGACTCGGTCAGCACGGTCTTCGGCCGGCGCAGGCGCGCGCCGGTGAGCGCCCCCAGCTCCCGCGCCACGCCGAGGACGGAGAGGCAGTCCGGACGGTTGGGGGTGATCTCCACCTCGAGGACGTGGTCGTCGAGGCCGAGATGCGCGACGAGGTCCCGGCCGAGCGGCGCGTCGCCGTCGAGGACGAGGATCCCCGCCTCGTGCTCCGGACCGATTCCGAGCTCCCGCTCCGAGCACAGCATGCCCTGGGACGGCACGCCGCGGATCGTCGCGGTCTCGACCCGGCGATCGCCCGGCAGGACGGCGCCCGGCGGGGCGAAGGCGGCGCGGACCCCCACCTTGGTGTTGGGCGCCCCAGAGACCACGGAGAACGTCTGGGACCCGGTCGAGACGCGGCAGAGGAGCAGGCGGTGGCCGTGACTCTCGCCGAGCTCGCGCTCGATCGCCTCGATCTCGCCGACCACCACCCCGCGTACGTCGGGGGCGAGCGGCGTGACGGCCGCGACCTCGATTCCGGCGTTCAGCAGGCGGTCCGCCGCCTCGACAGGCGAGAGCCGGAGGTCGACGAACTCCCGGAGCCACTTGTACGGGATTTTCACGCGAACTGTCTCAGGAAGCGCAGGTCGTTATCGAAGAAGAGCCGCAGGTCATCGATGCCGTACTTGAGAATCGCGATCCGCTCGATCCCCATCCCGAACGCCCAGCCCGTGACCTCCTCGGGGTCGTAGCCGACGTTGCGCAGGACGTTCGGGTGCACCATGCCCGAGCCCAGGATCTCGAGCCAGCCGCCCTGCTTGCAGAGCCGGCAGCCCGCGCCCTGGCAGACGAAGCAGAGCACGTCCACCTCGGCGGAGGGTTCCGTGAACGGGAAGAACGACGGTCGAAACCGCGTCCGCGACTTCGACCCGAACATCTCGCGCGCGAACAGCTCGAGCGTCCCCTTGAGATCGCCCATCGTGATGGCGCGGTCCACGGCGAGCCCTTCGACCTGGTGGAACATCGGCGAGTGCGACATGTCGGCGACGTCGCGGCGGAAGACCTTCCCGGGGACGATGATCCGCACCGGCGGCTTCTGCACCAGCATCGTCCGGATCTGGACCGGTGACGTGTGGGTGCGGAGGAGGGTGGACTCCGAGAGGTAGAACGTGTCCTGCATGTCCCTCGCGGGATGGTCGCGGGGGATGTTGAGCGCCTCGAAATTGTAGGCGTCGGTCTCGACCTCGGGCCCCTCGGCGACCGAGAAGCCGAGGCCGGCGAAGATCGCGACGATCTCGTCGTGGACGCGCGTGAGGGGGTGGAGCGCGCCGCGGGGCGGACGCCGTCCCGGCAGCGTGAGGTCGAGCCGCGCGCGCGCCCGCCGGGCGCCGCGCTCCGCCTCGAGGGCCTGGTCCAGGCGCCCGTCCAGGAGGGCTTCGAGCTCGCGCTTGGCCGCGTTCGCCGCGGCGCCGACGCGTGGCCGCTCCTCGGGTGCGAGGGTGCCGAGCGAGCGGAGGAGCTGGGTCAGGACGCCCTGGCGGCCGAGGAACCTGACGCGGACTTGCTCGAGCTCGGCGGCGGACTGCGCGGCGGCGACGGCCTCACGCGCCTCCTGCGTGATCGCGTCGACGCTCGGATGACCCACGAACTACCGGCTCTGCGTCTTGGCGGTCTCGGCGAGCTTCGCGAACCCCTGCGGGTCGCGCACCGCCAGCTCGGCCAGGACCTTGCGATCGAGCAGGATCCCGGCCCGTTTGAGCGCGGCCATGAACCGCGAGTACGAGAGCCCGACCTGGCGGCACGCGGCGTTGATGCGGACGATCCAGAGCGCACGCGCCCGCCGCTTCTTCTGCTTGCGACCGCGATAGGCGAACGCGCCGGCGCGGAGGACGGTCTCGGCGGCCGTGCGGTAGAGCTTGCGTCGTCCGCCGACATACCCCTTCGCCTGCTTGAGGATCTTCTTGCGCCGGCGCCGTGTCTTCGGTCCACCCTTGGCCCGTGGCATGTGTCCCGTCCTCCCCGATCAGAGATAGGGCACGAGCGGCCGCAGACGGCGCTCGTCCGTGATGTCGATCAGCTTGTTCGCGCGGAGATGCCGGCGGCGCTTCGGATTTTTCTTCTCGAGCTTGTGCTGCTTCCACCCGCCGGCGCGCCGAAGCTTCCCGGAGGCCGTGCGCTTCAGGCGCTTGGCCGCGCCGCGCTTGGTCTTCATCTTTGGCATCGCATGCCTCTCCCGCTCGGTCTCAGTTGTGCGACTTCGGGCTCAGGATGATGTGGAGCATTCGCCCCTCCATTCTGGGGTTGTTCTCCGTAACGGCGATGTCCTGCGTCGCCTCGACCATCCGGTTGAGCATCTTCCAGCCCAGCTCCGTGTGCGCCATCTCGCGCCCCTTGAAGCGCACCGTCACCTTGGCCTTGTGGCCCTCCTCGAGGAAGCGCCGCACGTGCTTGAGCTTGAAGTCGAAGTCGTGCTTCTCGGTCTTCGGCCCCATCTTGACTTCCTTGACGAGGATCATCGTCTGCTTCTTGCGCGCCTCCTTCAGTCGCCGCGCCTGCGTGTACTTGTACTTGCCGAAGTCCATGATGCGGCACACCGGCGGCTGCGCCTCGGGAGCGACTTCGACGAGGTCCAGCTCCGCCTGCCTCGCGGTCTCGAGCGCCTGCTGGATGGGCATGACGCCGAGCTGCGCCCCGTCGGCCCCGACGACCCGAACCTCTCGCACCCGGATTCCCTCGTTGATACGGATCTCTTTCGCTTGACTGATAGACGCGCTCCTCGTGGTTAGCCGCCGCCGCAGCCGGCGTGGATGGCGAGGCCCGGCCGCTCGATCACGAGCGGCCCACGGTGAGACCGGACGCACGCGAGCCGATCTCGCGTGCGAGATCGGCTAGCACGCGGTCGAGGGGGACGGCCCCAAGGTCCTCCCCGCTGCGGTGCCGGAGGCTGACGGTCCCGTTCTGGCTCTCCCGCTCGCCGACGACGAGCATGTACGGGACCTTTCGGATCTGCGCGTCGCGGATCCGGTAACCGAGCTTCTCGTTGCGCTCGTCGAGCTCCGCCCGCACGCGTCCGGCGCGGAGCTTCTCCCAGACGGTCCGCCCGTACGCGACGTGCTTCTCGCTCACCGGCAGCACGCGCGCCTGGACCGGCGCGAGCCACGTCGGGAAGGCGCCCGCGTAGTGCTCGACGAGCACACCGATGAACCGCTCGAACGTGCCGAAGATCGCGCGATGGACCATGACCGGGCGCTTCGGCTGTCCGTCGCTGTCCACGTACTCGAGCTCGAAGCGATCGGGCTGCGCGAAGTCGATCTGGATGGTCGCAAGCTGCCAGCGGCGCCCGAGCGCGTCCTGCACGTCGATGTCGATCTTCGGCCCGTAGAAGGCGCCGTCGCCCGGGTTGAGGTCGTACGCGAGCCCGTTCGCCTTCAGCGCGTCGTGCAGGGCCTGCTCGGCGACCTGCCACTGCTCGTCCGTCCCCATCGACTTCGGCGGGCGCGTCGAGAGCTTGAAGAACGGGCCGAGGGCGAAGGTCTTGTACCAGTCGCTGATCAGTTCGAGCAACTCTTTGATCTCGTCCTGGAGCTGGTCGGGCCGGCAGTAGATGTGCGCATCGTCCTGCGTGAACTGCCGGACGCGGAGGAGCCCCGTGAGCGTGCCGGACCGCTCGTTCCGGTGCAGCCGTCCCATGTCGGCGAAGCGCAGCGGCAGGTCCCGGTACGAGCGCAGCGCGTGACGATAGACGAGCGTGGACTCCGGGCAGTTCATCGGCTTGAGGCTGAAGATCTGCCCCTCCGCCTCCACGAGGAACATGTTCTCGCGGAAGTGCTCCCAGTGTCCCGACTGCTCCCAGAGTTTCCTGTTGACGAGGATCGGCGTCGAGATCTCCGCGTAGCCGCGCGCGTCGAGCGCCTCGCGGGCGAAGCGCTCGAGCTCGCGCACGAGCGTCCAGCCGTGCGGCAGCCAGAAGGGCGCGCCGGGCGAGACGTCGTGGAAGACGAAGAGGTCGAGCTCGCGCCCGAGCCGCCGGTGGTCACGCTTCTTCGCTTCGTCCAGCCGCCAGAGGTGCGTGTCGAGCTCCTCCTGGGTGAGCCAGGCGGTGCCGTAGATCCGCTGGAGCATCGGGTTCTTCTCGTCGCCGCGCCAGTAGGCGCCCGAGGACGCGAGGAGCTTGAAGTGCTTCACCTCGCCCGTCGAGCGCACGTGCGGCCCGCGGCAGAGGTCGACGAACTCTCCCTGGCGATAGAGCGACACGCGCGGGGCGTCGATCCCCTCGAGGATCTCGACCTTGTAGGGCTCGCCGCGCTCGCGGAAGAAGCGGATCGCGTCCGTTCGGCCAAGCTCCTGACGCTCGAAGCGGAAGTCCGCCTTCGCGATCTCGCGCATGACCTCTTCGATCCGCGCCAGGTCCTCGGGCGTGAAGGGCTCGGCCTTCCCGAAGTCGTAGTAGAAGCCGTCCTCGATCGCGGGCCCGATCGCGAGCTTCACGGCGGGAAAGAGGCGCTTCACGGCCTGGGCCATGACGTGCGAGGCGGAATGGCGGAGCGTCGCGAGCGGCGAGGGATCGCAGTCGAACTCGCCGGTCAGCTTGAGGTGTCGCTCTTCTTCAGACAGTGGGGCGCTCGTTCTCAGGAATGAATGGTAGGCTCGGGCGGTTTCGAACCGCCGACCTCCTCTGCGTCAGAGAGGCGCTCTCCCACTGAGCTACGAGCCTATCCAGAGTACCGATCATGCTACCCTCAGCGCAGCAGATTCGTCAACGAGGACTCGAGGACGTAGATGAAATGCACCGTGATGGGGACGCCCGTGCTCCCAGGCCGCGCAGCCGCCATCAAGGCCGGCGGGAGGGGCGGGAAGGGTGAGGCGAACTTGATCGCGTTTACCGCGTAGTCGTCGTAGATATCGAACCCTGACCGCTGGAGCACCGTCACGTACGGCACCCGGCCCTCCTTGAGGATGCCGAACTCGACCGTCAGCTGCGCCGATTTGTACTCGCAGGGGTCCGTCGCCTGGTTCCTCACGCACGGATACCCCCACTTCGACTTGATCATCCGGCGGATCCGGTCGAGGTAATCGTTGTAGCGCGGGTCCTTGGAGTCGAGCGGGATCGGCTCCCCCTCGATCCCCGCGCGCCCTTCGCCGCTGCCGCCGGCGCGGCCAGGACCGCCGCGGCGGAGCGCCGAGCGGATGTCGGGGACCGTCTCCCGGGGCGTCGGCGGCGCGACGGCCACCCTCGGCCCGGCCGCCTCGGGCGGCGCCTCCCTGGGAGGTTCGGCAGGCGTAGGCGCCTGAGCGACAGACGGCGGTGGCTCCGGGGTGGGCGCCACGGGCGGCGTGCTGGGAGCGGGTGGCGTGCTGGGAGCGGGCAGCGGCATCGCCGGCTCCGGCTCGGGCGCCGCCTTGGCGACCATCGGCGGAGCCGGAGGGGCCGGCGCCGGCCTGGCGGCCGGCACGACGGGCTTGGGCGCCGGCGGCACCTTTGCACGCTCGGGCGTCGGCGGGGCCGGGAGGCCACGCTGGGCTTGCTCATCGGCCTCGGGCAGCTCCACGAAGAGCGGCTCGCCTCGCTTCACGGTCATGACCGTCAACGGAGGCTTCACCCAGACGAGCGCGGCGAAGACAAGCGCGTGGATTGCGACCGAGCCAGCGACACTGACGAGGGTCCGATTGCGGCCGAGCTCTTCGAGGCTGATGCGCACCCCCCGATTATAGCCGTTAGAGGTCCCGATCCAGGGCCCGGGCGACCCGCCGCACGCGGTCGACCAGCGCGGCGAACCGGTCGGGCTTGAGCGACTGGGGACCGTCCGACAGCGCCTCCTCGGGCCGCGGGTGCACCTCGATGATGAGCCCGTCCGCACCGGCCGCCACGCCCGCCAACGCCATCGACTCCACGTATTCCCAGTAGCCCGTGCCGTGGCTCGGGTCCACGACCACCGGCAGGTGCGAGAGCTTCTTCACGACCGGGATGGCGTTGAGGTCCAGGGTGAAGCGCGTCGCCGTCTCGAAGGTGCGGATGCCGCGCTCGCAGAGGATCACGTGCGGGTTGCCACCGCTGAGGACGTACTCGGCAGACAGGAGCCACTCCTGGATCGAGGTGGCCATGCCGCGCTTGAGCAGCACGGGCTTCCGTGTCTCCGCCACGCGGCGGAGCAGCGAGAAGTTCTGGATGTTGCGCGCCCCGATCTGGAGGATATCCGAGTAGTTGGCCACCAGCTCGACCTTCTCGGGCTCCATGACCTCGGTCACGACGGGAAGGCCCGTCTCGCGCTTGGCCTCGGCGAGGTACTTGAGCCCCTCCTCCTCGAGCCCCTGGAAGGAGTACGGCGACGTGCGCGGCTTGAAGGCGCCGCCCCGCAAGACCGAGGCGCCCGCCGCCTTGACCTTCGCGGCGACCTCGAGCACCTGCGCGCGCGACTCCACCGAGCACGGCCCCGCCATCACCACGATCGCTCTGCCGCCGACCCGCACCCCGTCCACGGGGACCACGGTCGCCTCGCGGCGCACCTCGCGGCTCGCCAGCTTGAAGGGCTGAAGGATCGGCTGCACCGCCTCGACGCACTCGAGGGACTCGAGGCTCTTGAGCCGGTCCTTGCCACGGTCGTCGCCGATCGCCCCGATGACGGTCCGGAGCTCGCCGCGGATGGTGTGCGCTCGGTAGCCCATCCGCTCGATGCGACGGCACACGTCCTCCACTTCGGCGTCCGACGAGCCGGCCCTCAGTACGATGATCATGCCGATCTCCTTTGTAGCGGGTCCGCGTGCCCGCCGCCACACTGTAGCGGGGTTGGCGAGCCCGGCTCACACCGTGGGTGGCCTGAGAAAGGCGCTGCCCGGCTCCGCTCTGCCCGCGTCGACAAAAAACAAAGGCCGCGGGGGTCGCCCGCGGCCTCGTGTCGTCGGCGCCGCGGGCGTCCGGTCCGCCCGCGGTGCTCTGGATGTCCTAGCTCAGAGCACCTGGGCAGACCCCGCCGAAGTAGAAAAAGGAGAACCACGTCGGGTGACTGCCCATCGTGGCGGGTACTCTACCGGCCCGGAGTCCGACCGTCAAGCGCTTTCTCCGCCTTCCGAGCTCCCGGCTTATGAAAGTGCCTCAGAATGCGGTCCCGATAATAGTAGAGCGGCAGGCAGAGCGCCACGACGCCCGCCAGGAACGCGAGCGTGTAGATGTACTGCTGCTCGGCGACGTGGGCGCCGAAGTACGAAGAGATGATGGTGCCCGGCAAGCGCCCGATCGTCGAGACGACCGCGAAGACCCAGAAGGGCATCGGGCTGATCCCGAACAGGTAGGAGATGATGTCCTTCGGGAAGCCGGGAATGAGGTAGAGAATGAAGCAGATGATCGCGCCCTCGGCTTCGAGGATGAAGTTCATCCGGTTCCAGTTGTGCTCGCTGAGCCACGCCCTGACGAGCGGCTCGCCCCAGCGGTGGCCGACCCAGAAGCAGAAGAGCGTGCCGGCCGTGAGCCCGATCGTCGAGTAGACGACGCCCCACCACACGCCGAAGAGCGCGCCCCCGACGGGGCCCGTCACCTCGCCGGGGATCGGGGAGATGATGACCTGCAGGGCCTGGATCGCGATGAACACGAGCGGCGCCATCCACCCCCACGACCGCACCGTCTGCTTGAGGAGGTGCTTGTCCTCGTAGAGCCGCACCAGCCACTGAATGAACGGCGACTCCGCCACGACGAGCCAGATCACGAGCGCCAGCGCTGCGGCGAGGACGCCCATGACGAGGGTCCTGCGCGCGCGATCGGTCATGGGCTCACCGGGCACGGCCTCACAGCGCGGGGCGGCGCTCGCTCCAGGGCCGCGCCTCCTCGAAGGCCGCGGAGGCGGCGAGGACCGTCGCGTCGGCGTGCCGGCGACCCACGATCTGCAGGCCAACCGGCAGCCCGTCGTCGGTCCAGCCCGCGGGCACGGAGGCGGCGGGTTGGCCGGTGAGATTGAACGGGAACGTGAACGGCATCCAGCCGAGGGGCGAGGCGGGCTCGCCCGCGATCTCGCGCGGCGGCGCCTGGCCCGCGGCGAACGGGAGCACCGCGACGGTCGGCATCAGGAGGAGGTCGAAGCGCTCGAGGAACGCGTGCACCTCGCGCCAGTACGCGTCCGCGCGCTCGCGTGCCCGGAGGTAGTCCCGTGCCGTGACGGCGCCGCCCCGGCGAATGAACTTCACGAGCGTCGGGTCCATCAGGGCCTCCGCCTCCGGCAGCCGATCCGACCACGCGGCGTAGAACTGCGCCGCGATCATGGTCCCGAAGAACTCTTCCGGATCCTCCCAACCCGGGTTGACGACTTCCACGTGGCACCCGAGCGACTCGAACTCAGCGGCGGCGTCGCCGGCGAGCTCGACGACGCGCGGATCCACGCGGGCGTAGCCGAGGTCGGACGTCCACGCGACGTTGAGCCCCTTCACCCGGCCGTCGCACGCCTCGAGGTACGAGCCCGCCTCGCGCGGGAGCGAGTGCCGGTCGCGGTCGTCGCCGCCAGCGATCACGTCGAGCACGAGCGCGGCGTCACGGACCGTGCGCGTGATGGGTCCCACGTGGGAGACGCCGGCGAACCCACCGGGAAATCCACGTCCCTCCGGCACGCGGCCGTACGAAGGCTTGAAGCCGTACACCCCGCAGAACGCGGCGGGGATACGGATCGAGCCGCCGCCGTCCGTGCCGAGCGCCAGCGGGCCGCAGCCGCTCGCCACGGCGACCGCCGCGCCGCCGCTCGAGCCACCCGGCGTGAGCTCGGGGTTCCACGGGCTCCGCGTCACGTCGAAGAGCGGGTTCTCGGTGACGGCCTTGTGACCGAACTCCGACGTGTTGGTCTTCCCGAGGACGAGCGCGCCGGCCGCCTTCAGGCGCGCGACGGCAATCGCGTCCTCTTCGGGGACGTAATCGGCGAAGAGCCGTGAGCCCCCCGTCGTCGTGAGCCCGCGGGTGAAGAGGACGTCCTTGATCGAGACGGGCACGCCGTGGAGCGGGCCGAGCGGCTCGCCCTTCGTGACCGCGATCTCCGCCTCGCGCGCCGCGGCGCGCGCCTGCTCGGCGGCGACGACGCAGAACGCGTTGAGGGTCGGGTTGACCGCGTCGATCCGCGACAGGACCGCGTCCGTCACCTCGATCGGCGAGAGCTTCTTGGCTCGCACGAGGCCGGAGATTTCGAGAGCCGACTGCCAGATGAGCATCGACTATTCGCATTGTATCATTCCGCGTCGTGCAGTCCTTTGATCGTCACGGCCACCCGGTGAGCGAGCTCGCCTGGACCCGCGACGGCGCGCTCGCATCCGCCCGGGTGCGATTGCCCGACGGCGAGTGGCTCGCGATCGAGCCCCGCGCGACGACCGCGGCGCCCTGGGGGCTCGCCGATCGCGTGTGGCGTGCCGAACGATTTCCGGAAGTCGGCGGTCCATCGGGGGAACCCCTCACCGTGTTCGAAGCGCTCGACTGGGCACGCATCGATCGCATCCCGCCGCTCGCCGAGCCCACGCGCCTGCCGCCCGGTGGCGGCACGGCGGTGCTGAACCTGATCGCCGAGCTGGCTCGCGAGCAGGGCGCGGCTCGCCTCGCCTACCGCGGCCCCTACCCGACCGAGCAGCTCTTTCTGGCGCTCCTCGAGTCGTTCCGTTACGAGCCTGCGGACGCCGCCGATCCGCTCGCGGCTTTCATGTCCGGCGGGCTCGCCTGGACACCCGCGCCCCACGAGCGCCTCTTCGCGGCTGACGGGCTTTACGTCCAGCGTCGCGGCCGCGTGGAGAAGGTGGTGTTCCAGGGCGCCACCTATTACCGGCCGGACTGGCAGTCCATCACGCGTCAAGCCCCGAGGCGTGTGCGCGACGTCCCCGAGGGCGTGCTCTGCTCGCTCTGGGCCCTCGGGCACCCGCTCGAGGACCATCTGCTCCTCTCGTCCGAGGGAGACCTACGGTGCGTCCTCGAACCCGTGCCGCACGCATGCCCCACCAGCCCGATCGGGCCCGAGATCGTGGCGGGAGTCGCGGCGATCGTCGCCGCGGGGAGCGCCCCGCCTCTCGTCCCCGTCATCGAGGACGTCGCAGGCGCGGTCGCGTTCGAGTGGGGCGCGGTCGCGCGCGATCTCGTCCTGATCGAGGCGGAACGGATTCGCGTCTCGGGGCGCTTCCGGCGCGTGCTCGCCGAGCTGATCACCGCCACACGCGGGCGTCGCCCCCGGGGCACGCTCGCGCTCGCCGCGCTCGTGGAGCTCGGCGCGCTCGTCGGCGACACGGTGCGCGCGCGCGCCCAGGCGCGGCTCGCGGCGCTGCCGCCCGCGGCCCAGGCCGCGGCGCTCGACGCGCCGCCGGCGGCCGACGACCGGCACGCTCGCGCGATCGGCGACGCGATCGAGGCCTTGCTGCGGGACGTGGAAGCCTGAGCGTCAGGAGACCGCGCGCACGACGATCCAGACGTTGAAGGCGAGAAACGCCGCGATCGAGACCACCGAGAGCCCGACGTAGGCGAGCCAGAGCGCTTCGAGCCACCCCGAGCGGAGCCGTGCCCGGCCCCCGAGCAGCGCCCTCACGTACGAGAGCGCGTCGTGCTTGAGCGTCGGGACGCCCAGCAGGTCGACGAAGACGTGGTAGCCGTCCATCTCGATGAAGCCGAAGGGGTAGAGCGAGATCGCGAGCGCCTGCCACTGGATGATCCCCGACGCCGCGGCGAACGCCTGCGCGAAGCTTCCCACGGGCGCGTACGCCGCGACGAGAAACGCGACGGCGCCGAGCACCAGGTGGACGAGCGCGCCCGACACCGCCGTGACGACGCGGGCCCGCCGAGTCGCCATGAAGATGTCCGTCACGTCCACGTAGAAGGTCGGCACGAAGCCGTGCAGGAAGGCGAAGCCGAACTCGCGCACGCGGCGACGGTAGTGGACGCAGGCGAGCCCGTGGACGAGCTGGTGGAGGGCGACGCTCGCGAAGAAGAGCAGCTTCACGACGAGGACGCCGCCCAGCGCGTGACCCCCGAAGCCCGAGAAGACGTCGTCCAGCCCTTGCACGAGCGCCACCGCGGCAACGCCCCCGATCACGCCGAGCGCCAGGCAGAGGACGGTCGCAGCGCGGGTGAACAGGACGAAGCCGCCCCAGCGGTGGAGGCGCTGGAAGCCCGACTGGACCCGGCGACTGGAGAGGTTGACGCGCTCGAGGCCCGTGAGGATCGCCTCGACCGCCTTCGCCACGCGCTGGCGGCGGTTCCGCGCGAGCGTCTGGCGCAGCCGCGATTTCGGCTCGAGGGTGAGGAGCCCGGCGCGCTGGAGCTTCCGGATCAGGTTCGGGATGATGTCGAAATCGAACTCGCCGTATCGCAGGACGTAGGCGGTCGCGATCTCCTGGAGCGATGTGGTGCCATCCATCTGCTCCCAGAGGAACGTCTCCGGTTCCGAGAGGACGAGGAACCGGTCGGTCGCGGTGTTCTTGAGGATGAACGACCGCTCCCGCGCCACGGACGACCGGACCTCGGAGATCTCGAAGGAGCCCTCGGGCCCCCGCTGGGGGCGCGACTGGATGAAGCCGAGGGAGCTCCCGACCTCGCGGACCTCGAAGCTCTCGTCGTCGCGGCGGACCAGGAGCTCGAGCTTCGCGGGCGCGGGGCGCTCGGTCACCGCGACTCCACATCCAGCCCCGTCGCCTCGAGACCCCAGCGCGTCGCCTCGGCTACCTGGTGGGTCGACCGCCTGAGCCGCTCGATGAACACGTGGACCAGCGCGCGGAAGAACGCCGCGGCGGCGCGCGGGTTCGTGTCGATGAGGCGCTCGAGACCACGCCGGTCGAGGGCGAACAGCGTCGCGTCGGTCTCGGCCTGAACCGTCGCCGACCGCGGCGAGCCGTCGAGCAGGCTCATCTCGCCGAAGAAGTCGGCGGGGAGCACCCGGTCGAGCACCTGCTCGACGCGCCCCTTGATGGCCTTGGAGACGAGGACCGCACCGTGGCGGACGATGAACATCTCATCGCCGGGATCGCCCTCGCGGAAGAGCAGCTGGTTCTTGCGCAGGCGCCGCTCGTGAAGGCTCTCCGCGAGCGCACTCAGCTCCGACTCCGCGAACCGGGTGAAGAGGCGGACGTCCCGCAGGAACTCTAGATGCGCCCCCACCGGTCGCGCCCCACGCGCCTACGTGGCCACGCGACGGAGGAGCGCGTTGCGGAACTCGTGCCGGCGTTGGCCGGCGGGCGTTTTCACGAGCCGTGCGAGCGCCCGGAGAATCGTCGCTCGCTCGTCGTCGCTGAGCTCGTAATCCGCCAGGAGGGCGTTCGGTGACCCCTGCAGCTCGAGGAGGAAGTCCGGATCGACCATCGCCCGGCCCACCAAGTCTCGCAGCCCCTGCGCCATGTCGCGGGGGATCATACCAATTTCCCCATCACTTTGATAGGCTCGCCCCATGCGTGGTACCCGGGTCGTCGCGGACGTGTGCGAAATTCCGGATATCGACGGCGCTCGCTCGCCCGTCCGAGTGAAGCCTGGCGTGGCCGTCGCGCTGGCTGTCTACTGGTTGGTCACCGCGTGCGCGACCGGGGAGCAGTGGGCGTACGACAAGAAGGGCGTGACGCCGGCGCGGCTGGACCGCGACCTCACGGCCTGCCGCCAGGAGTCACAGGATCCTGGGGCGTTCGCTCTCACGATCGAGCAGCGTCTCGACCGCGCGGGGTTCAACCGCTGCATGGAGCGGAAGGGCTACTCAGTCAGACACATCGAATAGCCCTCAACCCTGGAAGAAATCGTCCCCGTCGGTAAGATTTTGATCAGCCCCTTCGGCTCTACGCCAGAGGGGTTCACTCCCAAGAATACCCATTGAATCAAGGCCTTACCGGAATTCCATTGGTTTGGTCCGATCGTTGCCCTATCCCCCTCCCATGGAGGCGGGATGATGATGTTCCCAAGGAAAGGCCGGGTGCTCCTTTTGACCATCGCTCTTCTTATGGCGCCGCTGGCCGGGGTCGCCCTGCTCTTGTACGGCGCAGGACAGATCGCCGTCCGCAGGCGGCGCCGGCCCGCAGCCGATCCATACATCGAGTGGCTGGCTCTTCGCGACCGCGGAGAACTATGGAGGGCAAGGTCCGACGTTGCCCCTCGGGGTTCGACCAAACGTCGATGACGAGCCGCGAACGAACGGTCGCGCCGCCTGCGCATCTCCCGCTACGGCGGCTCGCGGTGTGTCTCGATTGCGACGAGTGCTTCGGGACGGGGCCGGAGACGTGCCCGGCCTGCGGGAGCGAGACGTGGACCTCGCTCTCGCGCTTCCTGGAGCGGGCCGCATCGGCACGCCGCGCGCAGCGCCCGGACAAGAGCCCGTCCGAGGCGAAACCGAATGACGAGGCGCCAGAGATGGTCCGGCAGCTCGTCGTCGTGGCGCGTAATCGCGAGAACCTCTACGAGCATCTCAAGCGGGCCTTCGCCGGCAACGGCACTGTTCGCGTGGTCCTCAATCAGCGCGTGGTGGAACGGCGCGCGCGCAACGGCCCCTGCGCGGCCGAACGGCGCCAGGGCGATCGCCGCTTGCCGTTCAGGATCGACGGGCTCCTGCGCGCGGTCGGCTGGGTCGTCGTACCACAAGGGGTGCCCCGGAAGCACCGAGGCTCGGCTCGCTAAATGTCGTCGCGGATCCGGCACCAGCTCGGCCTCGCGCTCCTTCTGCTCACCATGGCCTCGGGGTACGTGGCCTCTCGCGCGGCCGGCCCGCACGACACGCGGGGCGTCGTCGGTGTTTCGGCAAGTCTCCACGCTCATATTAGGGACGTGGGGAACCGATACGGCGTGTCGCCGGATCTCATCGTGGCGATCATCGAGGCCGAGTCATCGTTCAACCCGCGCGCCGTCTCCCGCCGAGGCGCGCGCGGGCTGATGCAGCTCATGCCCGGGACCGCCGCAACGCTCGGCGTGGGCGACCCCTTCGACCCGCGAGAGAACATCGAAGCCGGCGTCCGGCACCTTCGCGCCCTGATGGACCAATTCGACAACAACCTGCCGCTCGCCCTGGCCGCGTACAACGCCGGCGGGCAAGCCGTGATCGTCCACCGTGGAATCCCACCCTACCGGCAGACGCGCCAGTACGTGAACCGCATCCTGCGACGCCTGGACCGCGCCGACACAGGGACTCCCGACGCGAGTCAACGCTGGCGGAAAGCCAGCAGCTGAGCTCGGGGATCACTCCGCCACGACGATGACTGCGTACCCGCCCTGGGCGAGGCGTCGCGCGGTGGCCGTGGCCTCGGCGGAGCTGGCGAAGCGTCCGACGCGCACTCGGTAGATCGTCCGCCCGCCGACCTCCGCCTGCTGCACGTTCGCCTCGGTCCCCGTTCCCGCAAGCTCTCGCTGGAGCGCGAGCGCCTTGTCCTGAGCGCTGAACGCTCCAACCTGGACCGCGAAGGCCCGGTCGCGCGACACGGGCGCAGACGTCGAGCCGCCGAGCACGCGCAGTCGGATGGGGACGACCCCCGGCCCGGTCGCTCCAAGGAGCCGTGCGGCGCCGTAGGACAGGTCGAGAATTCGTGAGCCGGCGAACGGTCCCCGGTCGTTGACCCGTACCTCGACGGTACGGTGATTGTTCAGGTTCTCGACGATGAGCCACGTGTTGAAGGGCAAGGTGCGGTGCGCGGCGGTCATCTCCGTCATGTCGTACACCTCGCCGCTGGCCGTCCGTCGACCATGGAACGGGTTCCCGTACCAGGACGCCAGTCCGGTCTCCTCGTAGCCGATTCGAGCAGGGCCCGGGGGGAGAGCGACGGGACGCGGGCGAGCGCATCCTGCGAGCAGGACGATGGCGACGGCGATCCAGGCCGGTCCGCAGCGCGCCACGAGACCAGAGCTAACGCATCGGAGCGTTTCGAGTCCAGTAGTTTAAGAGCGCACCAAAGCGCTCCGGGTCGCCTGTCAGCGGGCCCCCTCCACCCCCGCCCTGGTGCGACGCGCATCCAGGGTGCATCTAAAGGGTGGAGGTGGCCAAAGTATGACCGAGGCAAGGACGGACGACACCGGACTCCTGGACGCCTACTCCCGGGTGGTTGTCTCGGTCGTCGAGCGCGTGGGGCCGACCGTCGTCAGCATCTCGGCGGGCCCGCGCCCCGGGGGCGGTCGCTCGGCGACGACGGCGGCTGGCTCCGGCGTGATCGTCGCGCCCGACGGTTACGTCGTCACGAACAGCCACGTCATTCACGGCGCCAGCCGGCTCGAAGCCACGCTGACCGACGGCCGGACGCTCGGGGCGGTGCTCGTCGGCGACGACCCCTCGACCGACCTGGCGCTCATCCGCGTCAATGACACGGGTCTGCCGACTGCAGCGCTCGGGCAATCGGCGACGCTGCGCGTCGGCCAGCTCGTCGTCGCCATCGGCAATCCCTACGGCTTTCAGTCCACCGTGTCGACCGGGGTGGTGAGTGCCGTCGGGCGTTCCTTCCGAAGCACGACCGGGCGACTGATCGACGGCGTCATCCAGACCGACGTCGCGCTCAACCCGGGCAACTCCGGAGGCCCCCTCGTGGACTCCGAGGCGCGCGTCGTCGGCATCAACACCGCGGTGATCGCCATCGCGCAGGGTTTGAGCTTCGCGATTCCGATCGACACCGCGAAATGGGTGATCGCCGAGCTGCTCGTGGGAGGCCGTGTCCGGCGCGCCTGGCTCGGGATCGGGGCACAGACGCGTCCTCTCGACCGTCGCCTCGCGCGCCGCTTGGGTCTTCCGAGCGCGCAAGCGGTCGAGGTCCTCTCCGTCGAGCCCGAGAGCCCCGCCGCGCGGGCCGACCTGCGCGAAGGCGACTCGATCGTCGCCATCGGCGGGCACCCTGTGGCGACGGTCGATGACGTGCACCGCGCTCTCGCCGGCGCGGCGATCGGCGTGGAGACCGCCGTCGCCGTCATCCGGGGTCAGGAAAGGATCGAGCTTTCCGTCACGCCGGTAGAGGCGAGCTGACCCGGGCCACGGGCGCCCGTCAGAATCGGGGCGCCCGTGGTCGAGGACCCAATGTCCTAGAACTCACCGACACGACTTGTGAAGCTGAATGTTCCCGCCGTCGAGCGCGCCCGCGGCGGCGTAGCCGTCGTTCAGACGGATCGAGAAGGTATCGTTCCGTCCGGGCTCGCCTTCGTCGTCGACGTCGACCACGTAGGTATAGCCCGCCTTTCCGTCGACCTCGGCGCTCCCTTCGAGGTGGCGGCTCGTGGCTGTCCTGCCCACCACGTACACGGTGATGCTGGTCGCCTTCACCTTCCTGCCGCTGTTGTGGTCGATGTAGTTGAGGTGGACGTCGGGCGTGGTGGATCCGGCCTTGAACCCCGCGTTGAAGCCAAAGTTTGCCCGGCCCTGTCCGACCTCGATCCACCCGCCGCCCGTCACGAAGTCGTGGCAGGGACCGGGCTGGGTCGTCACCCCGCAGTTGATGTCGCTTTTCGCGCTCGACAGGATCACCTCCGCAACGCCGGGCACGATGAGGTGGAGGGCGTTGACCCGGATCTCGTGGTACGTCCCGCTTGTCGTCACCATTTGCTCGTTGACGATGAGCGTTGCGAGGGCCACACCACTGGGGTCACGGATCACGAACGTCTGATTGGGCACGCCCGGAGTCACCGCGATCGACTGGCCGCCGAATGTCAGGTCGGCGATCTCGGTTGAGCCCTGGACGCCGGCACACGTCGCCTCGGTCCGAGCCCCGATAAAGGAGGCGGTGACCTGCGTCGACGTGCCGGGAAGAACCCTCACGTTTGCCAGCGAGGCGGAGCTCTCGGCCACACCGCTCGCGCCGCTGGTCGAAGCCGCCAGCACCTCGGCCGTCAGAGCGCTGTCCAGGGGCGCCAGGTGGAGGTCTCTGGTGTCCAGGAGCGCGTCGGATTTGAAGCCGCCGCTCGGTGGCAACTCACCCGTATCGGTGATGTGTGTGGGGCCGGTGAGGAACGTGTTGACGAACGCAGCGAAGGCCCGACCGCTGTAAGCAGTCTGAGCCTGGACCGGGATGGCCCACGCGATCCCCCCGACGAGGATGGCGCACGCCGCGAGCGAAGACTTGAGAACCCGTATACGACTCTTCATGGGGGTCCCCCCTTTCGCGAAACGAGTCGGCAAGTCCTGTGCCGCGGCCTGAGGCCAAAGCAGGCTAATCGCGCGGGCCGCCGTAACCACCGGGAGCACCGATACGAATTGGGAGCGGGTAAGAATGGGCGAGAGGGGCGTGCGATCTACGTCGGGCGGCAGGACTCTGGCGCTGGCGCCAGATCTATGGCGCGGACGTTCTGGCCGGGGTGCCATACCTCCCAGGGATTTCCTCGAATTTCGGCGAGGCAACCCCCTGACGTGGACAGCCTAGGACAACTCTCCGGGTCGGATGCCGTAGCGTCTCATCTTGAGGTGAAGAGTCTTGAAATCCGTCCCGAGGATCCGGGCCGCTTCGCTCTTGTTTCCTCGAGCCGTTCGTAGCGCCTGCCGGATCGCCCGCCGCTCAGCCTCGGCGGCGGCCATGCGGGCCATCTCCCTGAGCGGAAGCCCGGGAGGCAAAAAGGCCGAGACCTCGACGGGACGCGCCTCCGGGCTGTTCGCGGGGAGGGGCAAGAGATGCCCGGGTTCGATGAGATCCGAGCTCAGGAGGACGGCCCGGCGAATCACGTTCCTGAGCTCGCGGACGTTGCCCGGCCAGTGATACCCGAGGAGAACCTGGACGCCCTCGTCCGAGATCCCCCGGACCGGGCGCTGGAGCTCCATTGAGGCCTCGGCGAGAAATCGCTCTGCGAGGTAGACGATGTCCTCCATACGCTCCCGCAGCGCGGGCACGACGATGACGAATTCGTTCAGACGGTAATAGAGATCCTGGCGGAATCGGCCCGCTCGAATCTCACCGTCCATGGGGACGTTGGCCGCCGCAATGATCCGCACATCGACCGAGAGCGGGCCCTTGGCCCCGAGGACCTGCACCTGGCGTTCCTCGAGCGTGCGGAGAAGCTTTGCCTGCGTTGGAAAGGGAAGGTTGACGATCTCGTCGAGGAACAGCGTCCCACCCTGGGCCAGCTGGAAGTGCCCCTCCCGTCGGCGGTCCGCCCCGGTGAACGCGCCCTTCTCGTAGCCGAACAATTCCGACTCGATCAGGGTTTCGGGAATCGCGCCGCAGTCCAGAGCCACGAAGGGCTTCTCGCGACGGGCACTGAGCTGGTGGATCGAGCGAGCCACCAGTTCTTTCCCTGTGCCGGTCTCGCCCTGGATCAGGATGGTGAAGTTGGAGTCGGCCACTTGCCTGATCTGCTGGATGACCTGCTGGATCTCCTGGCCCCGGCCCATGAGCCAGCGGAGCGCGTCGCGTTGCCCGAGCCGTCTGAGCTCCTTGAGCTCGGTGCCCAGCGCCCGATGCTTGAGGGCGCGCCGGACGACGACGAGAACCTTTGCCGGCTCGACGGGTTTGGTCAGGAAGTCGTACGCGCCGAGACGCATGGCCTCGACCGCTGACGGGACATCTCCGTACCCTGTGAGGATGACGACCGGGAGCTCCGGCGCGATCTCCTTGAACCTGCGCAGAGCCTCCATCCCATCGAGCCCGGGCAGCCGGAGATCCAGAATCACGATCTCAGGCGCCTCCGACCTCACCTGTTCGAGAGCCGTTCCGGCGTCCCCCGCGGGGATGACCTCGAACGCATGTGCCTGGAGCGCGAGGCTGAGGAGGGAGCGCGTGAGAGGATCGTCGTCGACGACTAGGACTCTTGGTTTCGCCTGATCCAGCGTTTCCAAACGATCGTCTAGAGTGACCTCCCGGTATCGGTTCATTCCCGCAAGATGGATGCCACGAGAATGATCCAAAAAATCGAGAACATAACATTGGAAACGAGCGACCATATGGCCCGCGCATGCCGCAGACTGTCAGAACACCGACGAACGCGAGATGCTGACCCGGCGCCCATCGCTGCTCCGCGATCCGCTGCTCTACGGAGTCGCGCTGAGCGCGGCGCTGGTCTGCGTCCCATTCTTCCGCTACGTCGAGTGGCTCGGCGATGAAGGCGTCATACTCCACGGGGCCGCGCGGATCCTCGGCGGAGAGGCGCTGTATCGCGACTTCTTCGAGTTCCTTCCGCCCGGAGGCTTCCTGATCGTCGCGAGCTGGATGAAGCTCTTCGGCATCGGCTTCGCCTCGGTGCGGACGCTTGCCGTGTGCGTCGTCGCGGCGATCGCCGCCCTCATCTACGCCACGGCCCGTCTCGCGTCCGGACCCCGTCCCCTCGCCGCGCTGCTCGCGATCGGCTGGGCCGTCTTCTCGCAGGGCGACTGGACCGGCGTCCACCACCACTGGCTCACGACGGGAGCCTCGATGGCCTCGGCCGCTGGCCTGTTCCTGGCGCTCGACGGCGCGCCTCGCCGGCGGGCTGCCTTCGCCGCAGGCCTCTTCGCCGGCACCGCCGCCATGATCACCCAGACGCGCGGCGCGCTCCTGTGCGTCGCCATTGTCGCGGTGCTCCTCACCCTCCCCAGGGACCGCTCCCGGCTGGCGAGTGCGATCGCCGGCGAAGCCCTCGTCCCGGCGGCGATGATCCTCTACCTCGCCGCCGGGGGAACCCTCGCCTCGGCGTTCGACGATGTGATCAGGTTCCCGGGCCGGTACCACGCCTGGATCCAGCCCGTCCCCTTCGGCAGCTGGGTGTCCGCGCAGAACTGGGCTCTCGTCGCGCTCTTTCCCGTGACCTTCGTGCTCGCCGGCGCGACCGTGGCCCTCGGGCGCGGCGCACCACTCGGCGAGCCGCGCTTCGACGCGTCGCTGGCGCTCGCCGTGGTCGGCCTGCTCGGCATCTATCCGCGCGGCGATGCGACTCACATCGCCTTCACCGCGGCGCTCGCGTGCCCGCTCTTCGGGCTGGCCATGACGAATCTCCTCGGGCACCTGGGGCGCCGCGCCCGGCTCGCCGCGGGAGTGCTCCTGGTCGGCCTCTGCCTCCCCGGCGTCCGAGGCGCCCTCGAGATGGTCGCGCACGCCAGTCGATCACGCTCCGTGCCGACGGCGCGGGGCCTCGTCGTGCCGGGCCGCGGTCTGTCGGCCAACGACTTCGCCGGAGACTTCGCGGCCCTCATCGCTCAGGTGGACCGCACCCCCGCGGGCGACGCCTTTTTCTTCTACCCCTTTTGCCCGATGCTCCCCTACTTGACCGGACGCCACCACGCCGCAGCGATCGACGTGATGACGCCCGCGTATACGCCCGTGGCGCACTTCCGGGAGACCTGCGCGCGCGTCGTGAGCGAGGCGCAATGGGTGGTCATCGAGCACAACTGGAGCGACCCGGGTTATCTCCGCATGGTGTTCCCCGCCATCCGCGATACCGATCCCCCCGAAAAGCGCGCCTTCGAGGCGGCGCTCCGGGGAACCTTCGGCAGGGTCGTCCACGCCTCGACCACCTTCGAGCTGCGTCAGCGAAGCCGGAGCGCTTCCGTCGCACTCTGCGAAGGGATCAGGGGGAGCCCGTAGCGTCGCGGTTTTCTTTGGGCGAATCGGGGACTTGTTCTCTAGGATCAAGGCTGATGGCAGGGCCGTCCGGGGGCGGGGGCGCGGGCGCAGCGAAGCCGAAGACGCGGTCCAACACGCTTCGGCAAGCCGCCTCCGCTGTGTTCGCTCTGACCACCGTTCTGCCTCTTCTCCTCTTCGTCTGGACGGTTCACACCCTCGGCGTGCTCACAAAGCTGCAGGCTCAGGTGGGTCTCGGCCTTGCCCTCGCCATCGCCCTCCTGGGCTTTTGGGTCTTCCGCCGGCTCATGGGGCAGATGTCCGATCTCATCCTGGCGCTCAGGCGGGCGGCGGAGTTCGCGACGCGATCGGGTGGTCGGCCAGGCGCCGAAGCACCGAGAGCTCCTGTCGAGCCGGCGGCGGGAGGTTGGGCACGCGCCGCGCCACCCCCGACGCCGGCAGCCATTCGCCCGGCGGTCGAGTCAGCGCCGCCCACCCATCCGGAGCCAGCGAGCGTCACCGCCCCAGAGAGCCCCGTGCCAACGGCTTGGGCAGCGCCCGCTCCTCCGCCGGCAAGCCTGACCTTTGTCACTACCGTAGAAGGAATGAGCCCACAAACGGCAGAAACGCACACGGTGCCGGGCCTCGGGGCAATCCGGGAGGTGCATGATCTCAGCCGGGCCATGGAGGTGTTGTGGCGGGCCGAAGCAGCAGAGTACAGGGGACGGCGCGTCGCCGTCTCCATCTTGGGCTCAGCGCGGCCGATCGTCGGGACGTTGATCGAGCTGACCGACGAAGGGATCCTCGTTCAGACCGGCCCGTCAGAGCGCCGTGCCGTGAGCTTCAGTCGCATCTCCGCGATCGATGCCGAGGAGTCGCCCGCCGAAGAGTAGCCTCGGGGACCTTGGCCTAGTCAGAATCATCACGGTCGTTCTCCTCGCGGGACCGTTCACCGTGACCGCGTTTGTCGGCGGGCCCGTGATAATCACGCCCCTCGCGCTCGCCGTGACGTTCGTCACCATGCCGGTACTGACCGCGACCATGGCGCTCCTGTGGGATGGGCACCTGAATTGGGACGGGCGCCTGAATCGCGAAGGTCATGGTCGTGGAGGTGCCGCCACCCGGCGCGGGCGTGACCACGGTGACCTGCGAGGTGCCTGCCGCGGCGACGTCCACGCTGGAGATGGCCGCGTGGAGCTCGGTGCCGCTCACGAAGGTCGTGCCCCGGGCGGCGCCGTTCCATTGCACAACCGACGACGGAATGAAGTTACCGCCCTTGACCGCCAGCGTGAAGGGGGCGGTGCCCGCGGTGGCGCTGCTCGGTGAGAGGGAACCGACCGTGGGCGCCGGGTTGCTGACGGTCTCAGGCAGGACAGCGAGCCGGCCGATGTTGTTCCCGCCTTCTTCTACGAACCAGAGGTTGCCGTCGGGCCCGGCCGCAATGCCGAAGAGGGGGTTGCTGGTGGCGGTGAGGGGAAACTCGTCGATTTGGCCGCCAGGAGTGATCCGCCCGACCTCGTTCCCGGTGGTCTCCGTGAACCAGAGGTTGCCGTCGGGCCCGACCGTGATTCCGCGGGGGCCACCGTTGAGAGTGGGGATTGGGAACTCCGTGATGACGCCGAGAGGGGTGATCCGCCCGATCTTGTTCCCACCCTCCTCCGTGAACCAGAGGTTACCGTCGGGGCCGGCCGTGATGGACTTGGGAAAGCTGTTGGCCGTCGGGATGAGGAACTCGTCGATCTTGCCGGCGGGAGTGATCCGCCCGATCTTGTTCCCACCCTCCTCCGTGAACCAGAGGTTACCGTCGCGGCCGGCCGCGATCGCCCTGGGAACGCTGTTAGCCGTGGGGATGGAGAACTCGGTGACGGCGCCGGTCGGGGTGATCCGCCCGATCTTGTTCCCGCCCTCCTCCGTGAACCAGAGGGCGCCGTCGGGGCCAGCCGTGATGCCGTCGGGACCGCTCAGCATGGAGAGCGAAAACTCGGTGACCTCGCCCGCGGTGGTGATCCTTCCGATCTTGCCGGCGTTATTCTCCGTGAACCAGAGAGCGCCGTCGGGGCCGGACGTGATCGTGGCGGGGCCGCCGAAGCTCGTGCGGACCGGGAACTCGGTGATCACGCCGGAGCGGGTGATCCGGCCGATGTTGTTGCCGAAGAGCTCTGTGAACCAGAGGTTACCGTCGGCGCCGACCGTGATGCTGCGCGGGCTACTGGCGGCGGTGGGGATCGGAAACTCATCGATCTTCACCGTGACAGCCCCGACGGGAGAAGCGAGCAAGGCGATCAGCACTAAAGCCAGCGCTGCTCCAGTCCTCATCGAAGCGGCTCCTTTCGGCAATAAACCACGGCGAGGTATCGTGGCAAGGCGTGTGCCGTCCGGGATCGTGCACACAATCAAAAGGTTATGCGTCCGCGACCCTGACATTTCGGCATTCCGGCTGCCGTAAAACGGCAGGCACAGGGCGCGTGTGCTATCTTCACACGCAGCCGTTCACCGGAAGGAGGCCGCGCATGACGACTCCCACCGCGCCGCGGGCTTGGCCGGAGGGAACGCTCACCCGCGTGCCCTACTGGGTCTACCAGGACGAAGCGAACTACCGCGCCGAGCTTCGTCGAATCTTCGAGGGGCCCGTCTGGAACTACGTGTGTCTCGACTCGGACGTTCTCCGCCCCGGCGACTATCGCACCACGTTCGTGGGCGAGATGCCGGTGATCGTCGTGCGCGGTGAGGACAAGGTCATCCACGCCTTCGAGAATCGGTGCGCGCACCGAGGCGCGCTCATCGCGCTCGACGACGCGGGGACGGTCAAGCGGTTCCAGTGCGTCTATCACGCGTGGAGCTACGACCTCGAGGGCAACCTGGTCGGCGTCGCGTTCGAGAAGGGGTCCCACGGTCGGGGCGGGATGCCGGCCGGGTTCTGCAAGGCCGAGCACGGGCCGCGGAAGCTGCGCACGGCGACGCTCTGTGGCCTCGTCTTTGCGAGCCTGTCTGCGGAGGCGCCGCCGCTCGAGGAGTACCTGGGCGAGGAGGTGCGGCGGCGCGTCGCGCGGGTGCTGCACAAGCCCGTGCAGGTGCTCGGCCGCTTCGTCCAGATGTTGCCGAACAACTGGAAGCTCTACGTCGAGAACGTGAAGGACACTTACCACGCGAGCCTCCTCCACACGTTCTTCACGACCTTCCGCGTCACGCGGCTCACGCAGGGCGGCGGCGTGGTGGTGAGTCCCGACGGCGGCCACCACGTGAGCGCCACGATCGATCGAGCCGACGACCGCGAGGGCGCGGCCTATCGCGAGCAGGGCCTCCGCGCGGACCACGACGGCTATCGCCTCGCCGATCCGAGCCTGCTCGACACCGTGGATGAGTTCGGCGACGGCATCAAGCTGCAGATCCTCACCGCGTTCCCCAACTTCGTGCTCCAGCAGATCGGGAACTGCCTCGCCGTCCGCCAGGTTCTGCCCAAGGGCGCGGGCGCGATGGAGCTCTCCTGGACGTACTTCGGCTTCGCCGACGACACGCCCGCGATGCGCCGCCGTCGACTGAAGCAGGCGAACCTCGTCGGCCCCGCGGGCTACGTGTCCATGGAGGACGGCTGCGTCGGCGGCTTCGTCCAGCGCGGCGTCGCGGCCGCCGCGGACGAGCTGGCGGTGGTCAACATGGGCGGGGAGGGCGCCGAGTCGCAGGACACGCGTGCGACCGAGACGTCGGTGCGGGGGTTCTGGAAGGCCTACCGGCGTTACATGGGCTGCTGACATGGGGGCGGACCTGCCAGCCATGGACCTGCTGCCGCTCGTCTCCGCCCTGAACGCTGACTATGCGCGTGCCATCGACGACGACCGGCTCGAGGCCTGGCCGGGCTTCTTCGTCGAGCAATGCGTCTACAAGATCACGTCCGCCGACAACTACCGGCAGGGGTTCGAGGCGGGCGTTGTCTACGCCGACTCGCAGGGTATGCTCCGGGACCGCGTCGCGGCGCTGCGCGAGGCAAACGTCTACGAGCGTCAGACCTATCGTCACATCGTCGGTCTGCCGGCGATCCTCGGGGACGCCGACGGCGCCGTGCGCGTCGAGACCCCGTTCCTGGTCGTCCGCATCATGCGCGACGGCACGATGGACCTCTTCGCCACCGGCCGGTACGTCGACGCCCTGGTCGACCAGGCCGGCGCCCTGCGCTTTCGCGAGCGCATCGTCGTCTGTGACAGTAACCGCTTCGACACGTTACTGGCGATTCCGTTGTGACTGACCGGCGTGCACATCAGGAACGGCGATCGTGTGTGCGGCGGGGCAGACGGTGCGCCGCTCCCGAATCCGTCCCCGGAGCCGCCCCTGAATCTGGAATGGAAGTCTCGACGGCGACCGGCTGCGCCGAATGAAGCCGGCGCATGATCTCGTCCAGCGGCCGCTGGAGCTGTCCCAGCAAGTCCACGATGCCGCCGCAAGCCTCGGCCATCGCCACCCGCTCGTCGCGTAGCGTCTCGAGCTCACGCCGGGCGGCGCCGAGGTCGAGGCGAAGCTCACCGAGTTCTCCGGTGAGTCGCTCGCATTCGTGCTCTCTCACCTGGAGAGCCTGGCGCACGCGATCCCGATCCTCGATCAGCGTCGGGAGCACGCGGCCGAGCACTTGCTGGCTTTCGGCGAGCCACCGGGTGACGCGCTGCGGATCGTCGAAGGTCTCCGTCTCCTTCATCTGTCGCCGTGCCTCCTCAGAGGGAATGCTGGGTTGCTGATTCGGACTCGGGGACTCGGTCGTGTCCTCCCGCGTGAGCTCGACGAGCTCGTGAGACGCTCCGGTGGCCAGCCACGACCGCCGCCGTCGGCGCTCGACGGGTGGCGAGCCATCCCTCATCTCTCCGTCGCCGGTACCGTCTCCGTCGCCGGTACCGCGCCGGTCGACCACCACCCGAACGCTCGGATCGCGGCCATGGCGATGACGCAGATGCTCGTAGAGAGCCGGCTGATTCCGAGCGACGACGATCAGATAACGGTTCTCGAGCCGTCCTGTCAGCGGGGCCCCGCCGCACCCGGCTCTGGAGCGGTCAGTGATGATCTCCCTGAGCACCAAACGGAGGAGGCGCCAGGACAGGGTCGTGTCGTCACCGCCTTCCTGGGGAAACTCGGTGAATCAAAGGACTTCCTGGCTGTTGGAGGGCGAGTCGAGCTCAATCCCCTTGCCCCGAACGGAGACACGGGGATCGACGGTCCTTACGCCGATCGCAAGGTCGCTCGCGAACATGGCGAGCGGGCGGCCGGCCAACATCGCTGTCCCGCGCGAGCAAGACCTACGCCATCCGATGAATTCGATCGAAGCTCGCGATTTTGAAAGTCGGCCGCCGTCCTGGTTCTCACGGCAGGTGTTCCAGCGATGACAGTGGCGACGCGTACCGGACAGTCGATCGAGGGTCACTCCCTCAGGGAGTCGCCCTGTCCTGCCATCGGGAGGGCGACCAGATCAGGCCCGCCGCTGAAGCCACGACACGATCTGGGAACGATAGGCGTACAGAGGCAAGGCGACTGCCGCCACGAGGGCGGTCAGCAGGAGCAGCTCGACGTACTCGCCCGCCGCGGCCTGAGCGCCTTGGGCCGACAAGACCCAGGTACCCGGTAGTCGTCCGACCGTCGAGGCCGCTGCGAAGAGCCAGAAGGACATGGGGCTGATGCCGAAGAGGTAGCAGACGATGTCCTTCGGCAGCCCAGGGGTGAGGTAGATGGCGAAGCAGAGGACAGCTCCCCTTCCCTCCGCAATAAACTCCATGCGCTCCCACACCTGCGAGCCCAGCATCCGCCGCACCCACGGCGTCCCGAGCCGTCGGCCAACCCAGAACGCGGCGAGCGAGCCGGCCGTCAATCCGACCGTGGAGTAGAGGAACCCGAGCCACTGGCCAAACACAAAGCCGCCGAGCCAACCCGTGAGCTCACCCGGAATCGGTGCGATCAGGACCTGCAGGGCCTGAATCAGAATGACGACGAGCGGGGCCAGAATGGACCACTGGCGCAGCGTCGCCTGCATGAAGTCCCGGTCCGCGCAGAGTCGCACGAGGAAGCGGTACACCGGTGGATCGGAGACAACCAGCCAGACGCCGAACCCAAGCAGGAGCGTGGCGGCGCCGACGCCGACGGCCCACCAGGAGCGCGAGCGTCCGTCGGACGGGCGATTCATTCCGCACAGAGCCACGTCCGGCTCACACGTGGTCGTCGGAATCGTCGTCTTCACGGATCACTTCCGATTGGGGGTGTCCATCGAGAGCTCGAGACGCACCATGGCCCAGCCATGGATGTGCAACCGGCCATCGATCGCAGGCCGTGAGCGACGATCGGCCCGACGTCGTTCGCGGCTCCGCGTGCCCGATGTTTTCCGACGTTCCTGCCGGCGGCGATCGAGAATGATCGTCACCGTATTGGCGTCGGCGAAGATCCCCTTGAGGCGTTCGTAATGATCCAGCGCGTGACGAGACACGATGAAGAGCAGATCCTGGCGTGAGGCGACCTTGGCCTTCCGCTCGTGCTCACGACGCTCCTGCAGTGGATCCGCGGGCATCGCGATTCTACCGAGCAACGGGAGTGCCAACACGGGAAGGTGATGGCCGGGCGCACAGTTTCTCGGCTCGTCAGCGCCAAGCCGCGGCCCGCGAAGGCCCATCCGGTTATCCGGAAATGCCGAACGTCTCGCGTCTGCTATGACGCGGGTTACCCGCACCCTGCAAGCGTGGGGTTCCGTTGCGCAAGCTCTTTCACAGGCCAGAGCAGCGGAGTCGGTCACAGGCTGGGCGGGCTCGCGTCCCCGCCCAGGCGAGCGCGCGTGGCCAGAGGCCGCACTGGGGATTCATCGGGGGCTCCGGCCTCGGACTGCGCGGTCTCCCACCAAGCGGCGGCCGCCGCGCAGCAAGTGCCGAGGAGAAAGCCGCCGAGCACGTCCGAGGGCCAATGGGCGTGACGCATGATGCGCGCCCAGCCGACGGCGAGCATCAAGCATACGGCCAGCGCTTCGATGGCGAACCGCTGCGCCCGGCTGAGCCGCTCGCGGCTCGCGACATAGATCAGCACCACGGCGAAGGTCGTCGCGGCCGTGGCGTGGCCGCTCGGGAATCCGAGGGAAGACCCGCTCGGGCGGGAGCGGCCCACCAGGAACTTGACGACATGCTGGATCAGCGAGGAGCCGACCAGAACCGAACACCAGAGCCACCAGTGGCGCCGCGCTACCGCCGACAGGAAGAACAACAGGAGAGCCCCCGGGACGAGCACTTGCGCCCTGCCCCCATAGTTCACCCAGCGCGCGAGCTCGTGCACGAGACCGGCGTCGCTCACCAACAGCTCACGGCGGAGGAAGACGTCGCCCGGCAGGACACCGGTCGCGTAGACCGCGAGGCCGAGGCCCAGGAAGATGCCCAGTGAGGCCAGGCACACGATGCGCCAGCGCGCGGCTGTCGATCGGTTCACGCGAGGGCTCACGCCGTCTCAGTCGTCATCGTTTTTGTGTTTCCCGCGCGGGGGGACCGTCACGACCTTGGCGGTCGCGGGGTCCACCAGGACGTTCTGCGTGGTCCAGTCTTTGACCACGCGCACCTCGAAGAGCGTCGCGTCGTACCGGCTCGTCAACGCCGCCCGGACCGCCCTGCCGCCGCTCTCCTTCTGCGCCGCATCGATGGCAGCCGCGAGCGTCATCGAAGACGCTTCGAGCCGAGCGAACGCCGCCTGGTCTTTCCGCTGGTCGTCCCGGTCGAAGACGTTGGCGATGGAGGAGACGAACCCCGGCGTGTCCACTCGCAGGACGTTCCCGGAGGCAGGGTCGACGAGGACTTTGGCCGACCCGTCCCTCGAGAGCGTCTTGACCTCGTACACATCGACGCCCTTCTCGCGTTCCCACTCGGCCTTCCTGGCGCGTCCACCGGTCTGCTTCTCGGCGACGCGGACCGCTTGCGCCAGAGAAGTCGGCGCCTGCAGTCCGCCGCCGGGCTGGCCCGGCTGCTGCGGTGGGGCTTGGGCGATCGAGATCGTCGCATCCGCGAGCGTCGCGACTCCCACGAGAAGCCCGCCCCGGAGTAACGCGCGGCGGGAGAGCACGCTGTTGGTCGTGACCCCGCGAGCCCTCACCGCTGTCCTCCTGTGACCTTCACCAGTCTCAGCGACCCGTCCCGCACCATCCCGATGCCGGGGGCGTAGTATTTGTACTCCGTGACGAAACGCTCGAGGGGAGTCGTCTCCTCCACCTTCAGGCAGTTCGTGAACTCCCCGGCTGGTGTCTTGACGGTCTCGCTCACGCTGACGATCGTGGCGCGATCCATTGCGACCTTGGGGGCGACCTCCTGGTAGTACCTTGCATTCAGCAGCGGCCGGCCCGGCATGATGAGGCCGAACTTGCTACCGTTGACACCCGAGAGCCACGTCCCATCGTGGTTCACGAGCCGGCCATCTTTGTACATGTCAACGTCTTCGCCGAAGTAGAAGACGTCGTTGGTCCGCTTGCTGATCGCGAAATAGTTCCTGGCCACCTCGATGAGCTGGCCGCCCTTGGTTTCGCGCTCCTCGACGACCCGCGTCTCCACGCCGTCGACCTTCTTGGTCTCGTTCAGGACGGTGATGGTCAACCGGGCATCGCCGCCCTCGAGCACGAGCGTGTAGCCTGGTTCCAGGATGAAATAGGGGTTGCGGCCGGTGGGGACCAGTTCGTCGGGCTCCGTCGGGAAGACCGAGGTCCACGTGCCGGACCACGCACCTGACCCGAGACACGCTCCAAGCGTGAGGACACCGATCCCGGCAGCAACGACAACCGCGAGCCACAGAAATCTGCGCATGAGGACACCCCTTTGTGTGTGTCGTTCGGCTCCGATCAGATTCATCGGCCCGTCCTGACCGTCCCGGTGGCGGGAGCATAGTACGTGTAGTCCGTGGTGAGACGTTGCCAGAGCGTCGTCTCCTCCACCGTCAAACAGTTCATGACCTTCCCGGCCGGAGTCTTCACGGTCTCGCAGGCCAGTTCGCCGGGCTCGGTCCGGAAGGCCATCGCCCACGTGCCGGACCCGAGCCACGCACCGAGCAGCACGACCCCGACGCCGAGCGCGACGATTAAGGGAAGCCACCGAAGTCTGTTCATGCTGAAGCTCCTTTCTTCGTGTCGTGAGCTCGCCGGCTCTCGTTCTGCTTACCATCAAAGACGGGGGAGCCTGAACCGGGCCTGAGCCCGGCGTTCATGAGCCGTTCAGGTGGCACTGAGGTATTATGCAACATGGATTTGCGTCGCCGGTTGGCGCTCCTGGCGGTTCCCGTGGTTCTCGCGTGCGCCGCGGCGGTGATGGCCGACGACGATGATCACGCACGCGCCAAAGCCGCGCGCGAGGCCGGCGAGATCGTGTCGCTCCAGGCAGTCCTCGACCGGGTGCAGGCAGAGTTCATCGGGTCCCCGGTCGAAGTCGAGCTCGACGATGACGACGGCCGCTGGATCTACAAGGTCAAGCTGCTGGCGCCGGGCGGGGCGATCGTGAGGCTCGAGTATGATGCCCGCGACGCACGGCTGCTTCGGGTCAAAGGCCGCGGGGCCGACGCGGCGCGTCGGCAGCGCTGAGCGTGATGCGGATTCTGGGTGATGCGGATTCTGATTGTCGAGGATGACCCGGTTCTCAGCCGGCAGCTTGCGGACACGCTGTCGCGCACCGGTGATGCGGTCGATTGCGCCGGCGATGGCGAGGAGGGACACTTCCTCGGCGACACCGAGCCGTACAACGCCGTCGTCCTCGATCTCGGCCTGCCACGGCTCGATGGAATCACGGTGCTCAGGCGGTGGCGGGCCGCGGGGCGGACGATGCCGGTCTTGATCCTGACGGCGCGCGGCAGCTGGGCCGAGAAGGTGCAAGGCATCGACGCCGGGGCCGACGACTATCTGGCCAAGCCGTTCCAGATGGAGGAGCTCCTCGCCAGGCTGCGCGCCCTGATCCGCCGCGCTCACGGGCACGCCACGAGCGAGCTGACGTGCGAGGGCGTCACCCTCGACACCCGCTCGGGCAAGGTGACGGTGAACGGGTGCCCCGTCGACCTCTCGGCCCACGAGTACCGCGTGCTCCGCTATCTCATGCACCACAAGGGTCAGGTCGTCTCGCGCAGCGAGCTGATCGAGCACATCTACGCCCAGGACTTCGACCGCGACTCCAACACCATCGAGGTGTTCGTCGCTCGGCTCCGACGGAAGCTCGGGGTCAACGTCATCACGACGGTCCGCGGCCTCGGCTATCGACTGGACGAGCCGTCGTGATTGCCGTCAATTCCCTGCGCCTCCGGCTGCTCGCCGGCGCGGTCGTCTGGATCGTGCTCGCCCTGGCCGCCGCCGGCACGCTCCTGGCAGCTCTCTTCCGCGCCCATGTCGAGCGGCGGCTCGAGGCCGAGCTGACGAATCAGCTCGAGCAGATCGCGGCAGCGCTCGATCGCCCGGGCACGGGACAGCTCATCCTGTCGCATCAGCTGAACGACCCGCGATTCCGCAAGCCGTATTCCGGGGTCTACTGGCAGGTCGAGGGGCCCGACGGGCCGATCTTCCGATCACGGTCGCTGTGGGACGTCGCCCTCCGCCTGCATCCTGATGCATCCGCCGACGGCGGGGGCCACCGCCGGGTCCATCGCCATCGGATCGCAGGTCCCGACGGGCAGAGACTGATCGCCCTGGAACGGACGGTCACGCTCCCCGATGCGCCCGGAGCCTACCGGGTGGTCACCGCCACGGACGAAAAGGAGGTGACCGAGGCGGCCGCGGCCTTCACGCGCACGCTCACCCTGTCCCTCGGCGTCCTGGCCTTTGCCCTGATCGCGGCCGTGGCGATCCAGGTCCGGATCGGACTCAGACCGCTCCACCGGCTCCGCGCCGGGGTGGCGGCGATACGCGAAGGGCGGATCAAACGGCTCGAGGGCCCGTTCCCCACCGAGACCCAGCCGCTGGTCGAGGATCTCAACGCGCTGCTTCAACGCAACGAGGAGGTCGTCACCCGTGGCCGCATCCAGGCCGGCAACCTGGCGCATGGCTTGAAGACGCCGCTGAGCATCCTGGCGAACGAGGTCGATCGGCTCGCCGCCGACGGCGTTCCGCAGCTTGCCGGGTCGATGCGAGGCCAGATCGTCACGATGCGACAGCAGATCGATTACCACTTGGCTCGGGCGCGCGCCGCCGCATCCCTCGACGTGCCGGGCGCGCGCGTGCTGGTCGCGCCGACCGTCGCAGCGATCCAACGCACCCTCACACACCTCTATGCCAGTCGCGATCTAGAGTTCGCGATCGACGTCCCGGTCGATCATGTGTTCCGCGGTGAGCAGCAGGACCTCGAGGAGATGCTCGGCAACCTGATGGACAACGCCTGCAAATGGGCCCGGCGCTGCGTCGCGGCGACGAGCCGCTCCGACGACGGCCGCCTGACGATCACGATCGAGGACGACGGACCCGGCTTGCCCCCGGAGCAGCAGGGGTCCGCTCTCGCTCCGGGCGCGCGGTTCGACGAGAAGGTGCCGGGGACCGGCCTGGGCCTCGCGATCGTGCGAGACCTGGCGAGTCTCTACAGCGGTTCCATCGCGCTCGGGAGCTCGAGCCTCGGCGGGCTGCGGGCGGAGCTGACCCTGCCGGCTGGTTAGAGCGGAGCGCGCCCGGATCATGCAGCGACACGCTGAGGAGCCAACGCATTGAGCCCGCGCGGATACGTGGCGCTCGCCATTCTGACGGCCGTCGGTGCTGCCGGCTGTGCCGAGAGGCATTGGACCAAGACAGGCGCCACGGTCGAGGACTTCAATCGGGACAGCCACGCGTGTGGGCTGGAGGCGCAGCGGGGCGTCTACGCCGGCATACCGGTGAACAAATTCGCCTACCGAAGCTGCATGCGCGCCCGCGGTTACCAGTTCGTCGAGAGCGGGCAATGGGTCGGGCTGAGGGACTAACGGACTAGCGCCGCCAGCGCGGGGTCCACGCCCCGGTCATTCGTGGCCTTGCTCTCTCCACCGGTGGTAAACGTGGTCTCCACAAACGAGATGTTACCCTTCTCCGACACCGTACCGATGGCGACCCCATATTCCGTACCGGGCACGAGGAAGCCGTCGGGCACGACGAACGTGCTCACGGTCCCAGGCACCTGCACCGTGAGGTTGGCCTCGGGCTTACGCCCTTCGATTTTGACGATGTAGGCAGCCGGATTCTTGACGGGGTTCCACGCGATTCTGAGATTCTTGATCACCACTCCCCGAGCGCCAGCCCTGGGCGACACAAAGGAAGTCGCGGCAGGCAACGTATGCTGCAACGTTGCCTGACCGCGGAGTTTGCCACCGGTCGCCGTCACGCCGGCGAAGGTATACACCCCCTCGGGGTAAGCCGACTTGAGGGTCTTGAAATCCCTCGGCTCCGGAGTCTCAAAACGGAACTGCCGGATCCCCAGCGTGGAGGCATCGGGCGCGGTGAAGTCGACGACGGTGCGCCCGTCAGGAGCCACCACGGCCAACTTCGCCAGTCCCTCCTTCCCCGCTTTGACCTCGAAGACCACTTCGGAATCGCCGTCCGTGACATTCTGCTCGAGGTGGACGAGGGCGACGCCAAAGGGCCCGGCGAGACCCGGGTCCTTGCCGGTTCCCAGCGCCAGGCCAGACGAAGCCAGCAGGAGCGTCACCCCGGTCACAATCTGCATTCGTCTCGTCATTTCGATCCCTCGCCAAACGGCGGGCGGGCTCACCATTCGTAGGTCAGCCGCAGGGTCCAGAACTGAGAGTCTTTGCCCGTGCCAAAGAAGGCCGTGGAGGTGTCCTCCTCGCTGTTGTACTCGAGGGCGACTCGCACGTTGTCGGACAGAAACGCGCCAACGGCACCGAGCTTTCTATTCTTAGGAAATCCTGCGTGCGTGCTCGAGCTCAGCGTCCCTGGCAGCCCAGAGGTCTCCGAGTAGTTGAACGCGCCGAACGGCCTCACCCCGAAGAGGCTCGTCGTGTAACCGAGTTCGACCTGCCAGGCCTCGGGCCTGGTGTTGATCGGCCGCCCAGCTCGAGTGAAGTGAGACCCAACCGTGGCAACATCGTATTCGCCGACGAGTGAAAACCCCCAGAGGCCAAGTCTGGCGTGCGCACCCACGCCCGGTGCATATCCCTTTCTCCGGCGAGTCTGCAGTTCCGCGAATTCCGCCGTCAGGCCATCGGAATCGAAGACAGAGTCGATCCAGTCCACCCCGACATCAAATGACACGAGGTCGGTTTTCAGACCATAACTGATAGTGGCGCCCCAGTGTTCGAGTTGCTTTCCTCGTACTCGGTTGTCGGTCGTCCCGTTGAAGACATAGGCCCCCGCATGGAGCCCATAACCCCTGACCCCGAGCAGTGCATAATCCTCTTTGCTCTCAAACACGTCGAGGGTCAGCGGGCCGGTAATGGTCAGCGTCTCTTCCAGCCTGGCCGCGACGGAGGTGCCCGTCGAGATACCGAAAGGCACCACGCCTCGGCCCGTCTTCAGGTAGACAGGGAGCACCGAGGGCTTGGCGAGCGTAAGCAGGGCCTCATTGAGCGTGATCGCGTCGGTTTCGGTCGTCGCGGCACCCCACTGGAGGGAGAGCTCCGCCTTGCCCCAGTCGACGACGTCGGCTTCGAAGTCAAACTCGGCTGTGCCGAGTGCGAGGTCGCTTGAACGCTCGTGGCTGATAGGATTCCGACGCGCTTCCCTGCGCGATGCGGCTTCAACCTCGATGGCACCGCCGAGCTGAATCTTCCCGAACGGCGCCTTGCCGGCCTTGACCAGTTCTTGGGGGACGGGCTCGGGCGTGACAGGCGCGGCCGGGGCTGGAGCGGCCGGCTTGGCAGCTTCTGCGGGCGCCTGCGCACGCTTCGTCATCGCGGCTTCCAGTTCCTGGACCCGTCGTTTCAGCTCCTCGTTTTGCGATATGACCTCCTGGATCATGCGTTTGAGAGCTTCGAGGTCCTCAGGCGGTGGAGCTTGTTGAGCCCAGGCGGTCGACCCGGCCAGAACGCAGAGCATCGACGCCGCGATCGTACGCCTCTTGAGCCTCCAATCCGTCATTTCTTGTGCTCCTCCCGAAGACGATTGCGAAGGTCAGGCACCACTGCCTGGCATCATCCCAAACTCGGGGTTCGATGGGAAGAGCGCCGGCCCTACTTCTGTACGATCGCCTCGGAGGGCGGCTTCTCCAGAAACTGGGCGGGGCTCAACAGAAACTGGTCGAAGCCGACCCCTTCCATTCCGGCTTGCACCCGGACGGAGACGTCCCCGCTGGCTCGGAAGTAGACCAGTGAGTCTGGCGATTTGGAGTTGTCGCAGCCCACCCACTTCCAGCCTTGCTGAGCCGGCCCCTGCGCAGTCAGATAACTCCCCGTGCCAGGCCTGAATACGGCCTTGTTGGCCTTGTCAACCGCGTCCGAGAGCTGCACATACACTTTGTTCGCCTGCGAGACGCCCATCGGCGCTCCCACCCTCATATGGATCCAGCAACGGTACGGGACGCCGCCTTGAACCTTCACGTCGAAGGTCACGTGGGGGTCGGGCTCGGGCGGAGCATCCAGCTTGTCCCCGCCGTTGGGAATTCCGACCATCCTGCCCCCGGGCGAGATCGAGCTGCTCCAGACCTCGAACTCGAACAGGGCGCTCGTCGGCAGATCGGACGCGTAGACGACGACCTCAGGCGGCGAGGCCCCCGGCTTCTGCTCCTGGCTCTCCACCGGGCCCGTCAACCCTATCGCAAGCATCGTCGCCAGCACCGCCATGCCCGTCGAGATGTTTCTCGGCCTCATGGCGTGTCTCCGTCGCCGCCTCTTACCCGGATGCCTGTGCTCGGCCAAAACGCAGGTACAGGGACGGTACGACGAACAGGTTGAGCAACGTGGACGTCGCCAGGCCGCCGAGAATGACGACGCCCATCGGGTGCTCGATCTCGTGGCCGGGAAGATTGCCGGCAACCACCAACGGAACGATGGCCAGTCCCGTCGCCAACGTCGTCATCAAGATCGGCGACAGCCGTTCGCGTGCCCCGCGCAGGACGAGCCGCGGGCCGAAGGTCTCGCCTTCGTAGCGTTCGAGATGCTGACAATGATCGATCAGCAAGATGCCGTTGCGCGCCGCGATCCCCAACACCGTGAGAAATCCGACGAGCGAACCGAGCGAGAGGACGCCGTCACTGAGGTAGGCCGCCAGCACGCCGCCCACCAGGGCCGAGGGCAACGTCAAGAAGGACAGCAGCGCCAGACGAGCGCTCCCGAAGGAGGTCAGCAGGAGCAGAAAGACCCCGATCGCGGCGACGATCGACACGGAGAGCAAGTTCTTCTGGGCCGCCTGCCGCTCCTGGTACTCGCCGACCAGCTCCGGGTAGTATCCAAGCGGGAACTTGACTGTGTGGAGTGCATCTTCGACCTCGTCCACGATGGCGCCGAGGTCACGTCCCCGCACGTTGGCCTTGACGCCGATGCGACGATGAAGATTTTCATGCTCGACGATATTCGGCGTCGGCTTGATGCTCACGTCCGCCACCTGCTGTAACTGCACGTGACCCCCGCTCGGTTTGTCGATCGGCAACTGGCGAATCGCCGTCAGACTGGAGCGCGCCTCGGGGACGCTCCACACGTTCACGTCGTACGTCCGGTTGGCAATGTGGATGTCGCCGGCTTCTTCGAGGGCTACCAGGGTGGTCGCCGCCCGCCGCACGTCGCCGGGCTTGAGGCCATGCACGAACGCCTTGTCGAGATCGACCTTGACGTCGATCTGTGGGACGTTCTCATGGAATTCCACGTGCAGATCGATGATGCCGGCGATGCCCGTGAGAGCATCCTTCACCTTCGCCCCAAGCGTGTGGAGGACGTCAATGTCGTCGCCATAGATGCGCACGACGATGGCCTCGGAATGCCCGGTGAGCACCTCCCGGATTCTCTCCTTCAGGTAGGTCTGCACGTCGCGATAGAGGCCGGGATAGCCGTCCACCGTCTCCTGAATTTTCGCCAGCGTCTTGTCGTAGTCGACCTTGGGGTCGACGCTGATCCAATTCTCCCCGAAATTGACGCCGACCACCTCATCCATGATCAGGGCCTGCCCGATGTGGGCACCGAAGTTGCGGACGCCGGGTATGCTCCGCAGCTCTTTGCTCCCCTGAATCGTGATCCGGTTCATTTCCGGCCAGGAGGTACCGGGCTTGGTCAGCCAGTGCATCAGGAAGTCCCGCTCCTTGAATGAAGGCAGCAGCGACTGCCCGAGGTACGGCGCCACCAGGAGGCCGGCCAGCGCAATGACACCGACGGTGGCGTACGCCGGGCGCGGTGTGCGGATGATCCGCGAGAGAATCGCCTCGTAGCGACGCTGAAGCCACGGCACCAGCGGGGACTGGCGGCGCTCGAGCGGGACGTTGCGCAAGAGGATCAGGGCCATCGCCGGCGTGACGGTCAGCGCGACAACCAGGGATGCCAGCATCGCCAGCGCATACGAGAGAACCAGGGGCTGGAAGAATGCGCCGGACAGCCCTTCCAGGAAGAAGACCGGCGAAATCGCCAGCACCGAGATCAGGGTCGCGTAGACGATCGCGCTCCGCACTTCGAGCGACGCGTCGAGAATAATCCTCGCCAGCGATTTGTCTCGACGACCACTCTTGCGATACTCCCGGAGGCGCCGCACGATGTTTTCGATGTCGATGATCGCGTCGTCGACGATCGCGCCGAGGGCGATCACGAACCCGGCCAGGATCATCACGTTAATGGTCGCGCCACGCCAGTAGAGGACGAGCCCGGCAGCGACCAGAGACAACGGCATCGCCACGATGCTGATCGTCGCGACCCGCCACTCATACAGGAAGGCGACGAGCACCAGAATACAGAGAATGCCCCCGATGAGCATCGCCATGGTGAGGTTGTGGAGTGACATCTCGATAAAGGTCGCCGGCCGGAAGATCGTCGAGTCGATCTCCACGTCGGGAAGACCGGGCCGTAGCGTATCGAGCGCTGCTTCTACGCCCCGCGTCACCTGCAGCGTGTTGGCCCAGGGGAATTTTTCGACGATGAGGAGGAGGCCGGGACCGTCGTTGATGATCGCGTCCCCAACCATCGGCTGATGATCGACCACGACGCGCGCCACATCCTTCAGAAGCAGTTGCTTGCCGTCTCTCACCGCGAGGGGCACGTTGGCCAGGGGGTCCGGCCTGACTTCGTCATACTTGTAGACGAGAGGCGCGACGTGCCGGACTTGAAGCCGTTGATTGGGGGTATCGATCCACCCGCCCGTACCGATATGGTGGCCTTGCGAGAACGTGAACATCCCCGAGTCCAGGGCATCCGCCGTGACCGTCATGACCTCGTCGAGCGTGACCCGGTGCTTCTGCAGCAGATCCGGCACGACGTTCACATTCAGCATTTGCAACCGCTCGCCCCAGATGGCGACGTTGGCCACACCGGGCACGCGCAACAGGCGCTGTCTGATGGTCCAGTAGGTGATCATCGACAGGTCCATCACGGACCGGGTTTTCGACGAAATCCCGATCTTCATCATCCGGCTCGTCGAGGACAGCGGCGGCAACACCACCGGCGGGGCCGCCCACTTCGGCATCGAGGGTGTGACCATCGCGATGCGCTCTTCCACCATCTGCCGCGCCCGCAGCAGGTCGGTCCCACGCTTGAACAACATTTTGACCGACGACAACTGGGAAACCGACTTGGAGCGCAAGACGTCAAGACCCGGCAATCCGGCGAGCGACTGCTCCATCGGAACGGTCACCAGGCTTTCGACTTCGACCGCGGTGAGCCCGAGACAGATCGTCTGAACCTCCACGAGCGGCGGCGCGAACTCGGGGAAGACGTCCACCGGCATCCGCTGGACCTGGAGGATACCGAAGTACATCATAGCCACGGCGACGGCGATCACCAGGAACCGAAACTTCAGGCTGGACCCAACGATCCAACGCATCATCGCAGCAGCTCCGTTCGGAGGAGAGGCTCCATTCGCAGGTTAGTGTCCAACCTTGAATTCGGTGCCGTAGAGCTCGGCCACTCCGACCGACGCCACGACGGTGCCGGAGGGTGGGCCGTCCTTCAGGACCGCCACGTCACCTTGAATCTGGTCGACCTCGACTTTCTTCCGGACGAAGGTTCGGTCGCTCGGGCTCGTATAGATCCAGGTCTGACCCTGCGAGTCGTAAATCAACGACGAGTAGGGCACGACCTTCCGCGTTCCAAGCGTCTGATTCTGCCGGGTCACCTTCTCCTCACGAACCTGATCGGTTTTGAGACCGAGCCGCTGGACGGCCTTCTCGGTCAGCGTCACAGTACTGAACTCCGTCCCCTCGACGCGCTTGACCTGGGCGGGGCTCTCGGCGTGGCCCTTGGCCGACGCGGGAGAGTGTTTGCACGCCGGAAGTTGTAGACCGGCAAAGACGAGTATCCCAACCATCAAGAGACTATCCCGTCGCATCATCAGCTCTCTCCTCTGGGTTGCCGTGTGTTGTCTTTAGGCTTTCGCCGTGGCGTTGCGCATCCTCTCTTCGTCGACGACGGTGGCGGAAAGGTCTTCAAACTCGGGCTCACGGGTCGCCCCGAACAGCACGTACATGGCGGGAACACCGACCAGGCTGAACAGCGTCGTCGTCACCAGGCCGCCCAGGATCACGACCGCCATCGGCCGCATGATCTCGAGACCGGCGATGTCGCCGAACACCGCCAAGGGCAAGAAGGCCAGGGCGGTTGTGACAGCAGTCATCAAGATGGGCGCAGATTGGTCGCGCGTGCCGCGTCGGACCAGCTCGGCACCGAAGACTTCGCCGTCATGCTGCTCGAGGTGTCGATAGCGGTTGACCAGCGTCACCCCGTTGCGCACGGCGATTCCCAGCAACGCGACGAATCCAGCGATCGAACCGAGTGAGAGCAGGCCGTCCTCGGCGACGAACGCCGCCAGCGCGCCGCCCACCAGAGCCATCGGCAGGGTCACGAAGACGACGGTCGCCAGGGGCCAGCTCCGGAAGAACGCCTGCAGAAGGAGGAAAATCCCGATCGCAGCGGCCACCCCAAACGTGAGCACACGCTTTTGGGCCGCCAGCCGGTCCGCGTACTCTCCCAACAGCTCCGCGCGGTATTCGAGCGGGAACTGGATTCCCTTGAGGCCGCGTTCGATGTCGGCGGCGACGGCGGCGAGATCGCGTCCACGCACGCTGGCCGTCACGTCCATCCGACGCGCGGCCATATCTCGATGGATTTCGGTCGCCGTGGGTCTGATGCGCACATCCGCGACATCCTTCAGGGGCACGTATCCGCGTGAGGGTGTCTCGATCAGAAGCTCTTGGATACTGGTCAGATTTCGCCGCGTGTTGGGCGTGCCCCACACCACCACTTCGAATACCTTCTGTTCGTCGAACAGATTGCCGACCTCGAGGCCGGACACCAGTGTGGTCGCGGCCCGGCGCACGTCCCCAGGCTTGAGGCCGTAGTGTTTGGCTTTGTCGAGGTTGACTTCGATTTCCAGGGCCGGCATTTCTTCCGGATACTGGACTCTTGCATCGACGACACCCGCGACCCCGGCGAGAACCTTCTGCACCTCATCCGCCTTCTTGCGGATGATCGTCATGTCCTCGCCGTAGACGCGCATGACGAGGGATTCGCCTGTTCCCGACAGCTCCTGTCTGAGTTTGGCCTGCAGATTGGTCAGCACTTCGGGAGACAGACCGGGATAGCCCGCCACCACTTCCTTCACCGCAGCCACCGTGGTGTCGTAGTCGGCCTTGGGATCGATGCTGACCCAGATCTCGCCGGCGTTGATATTCTTCCGCTTATCCGACAGGATGGCGCGCCCCATGTTGGCACTCACGTTGCGGACGCCCGGAATCGACCGCAACTCACGACTGGCCAGCGTCGTGATCCGGCTCATGGCCGGATGGGACGCGCTGGAACTGCCGTCCCAACGAACCACCAGGTCGTTCTCCTTGAAGTTCGGAATCAGTGACTCCTGACGGAGGAACGGCATCGAGAAAAGGCCCGCGACGACGATGGCGCAGACAGCGACGAAGGCGAGGCGCGGTGTGCGGGCGGCCCAGCCGAAAAGCGCGTTGGAGATTCCGCGCAGCGCCCCGGCGGAGGGAGAATCGGCGCTCTGGAGGGACGCGTTGCGCAAGAACAGCAGGCTCAGTGCCGGCGTGACGGTCAGGGCGACCACCATGGAGGCGAGCAACGCCAGGATATAGGACGTGGCGAACGGCTGCCAAAACGCGGCGGAGACGCCTTCCACGAAGAACGCCGGCACGACCGCCAGCGCCATGATCACGGTCGCGTAGAGGACGGGCCGGCGCATCTCGAGCGAGGCTTCGAGGACCATCCTCGCCGTCGATTCGTCGCTCCCCACCTTTCGATGCTGGCGGAGGCGCCGCACGATGTTTCCTGTGTCGACGATGGCGTCGTCGATCACGGCAGCGAGGGCGACCAGCAGCCCCGCGACGATCATCATATTGACCGTCACTCCACGCACGTAGAGCACGGTCCCTGCGACCATCACCGACAGGAGAATGACGACGGCGCTGATCAACGCGGTACGCCAGTTGGAGAAGAATGCAAAGAGCGCCACCAGCATGAGGACGGACCCGATGAGCAGCGCCCGGCTCAGGTTGCCGACCGCCAGGTCGAGGAAGGTCGCGGGCCGAAAGAGGGAGGAGTCCATCTCCAAGCCCGAGAGACCAGGCCGCAGCGCCGCAAGCGCCTTTTCCAGTTCCTGCGTCACCGCGTACGTATTGGCCCAGGGGAGTTTCTCGACCACGAGCATGAGCGCGGGAGCGCCCTTCACGATGGCATCACCGATGAGCGGCTGATGGTCTTCCACCACCGAGGCGACGTCACCCAGACGCTTCGTTTCGGCGTCGTCGATCGGCACCTTGGCCAGGTCTTTCGCCGTCGTGATGGGCAGGACGTGCCGGACGCCGAGCCGTTGATTCGGAGTCTCGACCCACCCGCCGGTACCGGGGGTCGACGCTTCCAAAAAGCTCAACGGCGACGACCACAGAGCGTTGCCGGCGGTTTTGATGATCTGCATGAGCGTCACGCGTTCGGCTCGCAGCTTGTCCGGATCCACTTGCACCTGCAACTGCCGCTCACGCCGGCCCCAGATCGACACGTTCGCCACGCCGGGCACACCCAGCAAGCGGGGCTGGATCGTCCAGCGGGCGAGCACTGACAAATCGATGAGGGACATCTTGTCCGAGGTGACCCCGATCGCCATGACCCGGCCGGTCGAGGAGACGGGATTGATCATGGTGAAATACTTCGCGACTCTCGGGAGCGCAAACACTTCATTGAGACGCTCCTGCGCCACTTGCCGGGCCCGCATGAGGTCGGTCCCTTTCTCGAAGACGAGCTCGATCGACGCCAGTCCGGGGATGGACACGGAGCGGAGTTCCTTCACCCACGGAGTCCCGTTGAGCAGATCCGCTTCCATCGGGGTGGTGATCAGGGCCTCCACTTCCTGGGCGGACAGGCCGAGGATCTCGACTTGAATCTCCACATGCGGCCGCGAGAACTCGGGGAGCACATCCACCGGCATGGTGCGAAGCCGCGTGAAGCCGAACACCATCAGCAATGCCGCGACCGTCGCCACGACGACTCGAAGCTTCAGGCTCGACCCGACGATCCAACGCATCATCACTGACTCCCCTTGGCCTGCATGGCCTCCGCCGGTGGCGTGTTCGCGTACACCTTCTTGCTGATCTTGTAAGCGCGCTTATCGAGCTCCAGCGCCTTCGCGCGGGCCTCCGCCAGAGCCTTTGGGTCGAGCTGCACGACCTCGATCAGCTCCAGCGTCTCTTTCAATTTTTCTCCCTTGCCTCGCCAGCCGACGCGAACATTGCCGACGCCGCGAGCGTAGTACTTGAGCTGCTCGGCGTTCGGCTCCTCCTTGCTGGTCTCGGCGATCACCAGGACGTCCTCGTAGCAGCCCTTGCGAACGCAGGTCTTCTGGCCCATCTGGTCCACCGTCGCGCGGTCTGTCCACCTCACGGCGGGCCCCCACCCCTGGGCGTAGCTGGGCGCTCCAACCTGTGGCTTGGCCTTCATGGCGATCCCCGCTCTCGCGTCTTCGCGGCCGTGGAGCCAGGCCGGCGCCTTCACGAACTTCCCGGCCTCCCATTCCTCGGGGTACTCACCCAGGAGCCAGACGTTCCCGTCGTTGTCCTGCGCGAAGAAGGCGATCTCCGTCTCCGCCAACTGGCCATCCTTGTAATCCACATCCCAGACAACGGCCGTACGCACGCCGTCGATGACCTTGGTCAAGTCGGTGACGGTGGACACCAGGCGGCGAGGCACGGGCTTGCCGTCGTCCTCGATGGTGGTCCCCGTATAGACGAGCCGCGTTCCGGGCTTCAGCGGGAACCATTCGTTGTCGATACTGATCGAACGACCGTCGAAGCTCTTCGGGTCGAATGCCTCGAGCTTCTTGTCCTGCGCCAGCACGACGCCACTCGACAGCCCGACGCATATGAAAGCGACAAGCAGGCGAAACGTCAGCCGCGACCTAACGATCCAGGGCGTCATGCCGGAGCCCTCCCTTGGGAGGAGGATTTTTCCAACTCGGAGCGCCGCGGACAATCGGTGTTAGACCTAGTGACGCCGTAGGAATTCGCTGGATCTGCTGTGAGACTTCGTCCTACAGAGGCGGCGGTGCTGCGGGACGCTCGTCCTACGGCACGGGCTCGGTCAGCCGCCGCTGCAGGACGTAGTGCACGAGCTGGGCGTTGCCTCGCATCCCCATCTTGTCGAGGATCCGCGCACGGTACGTGCTCACCGTCTTGACGCTCCGCCCCAGTTCCCGGGCGATCTCGCCGACGCTCTTACCACTGCCGAGGAGGCAGAGGACCTGGTACTCACGGTCGGAAAGACGTTCGTGCGGCGCATGGTCCGACTCGTTGTCGTTGCCCAGCGCGACGATCAGCTCCTCGGCAGCGGCCGGGCTCACATACCTTCCTCCCTGGGCCAGCCGCAGGACGGCGCGGACCAGTTCCTCGGGCGTCGCCCCCTTGCTGATGTACCCCGCCGCCCCAGCCCGAATCGCGCGGACCGCGAACTCCTCTTCGGGGTATACGCCGAGGATGAGGATGGGAAGCCTCGGACGCGCGCGCTTGAGCTCTTTCACCAGCTCGAGGCCACTCAGGTCAGGCAGGCTCAGATCGAGCACGACCACGTCCCAGGGCTTCTGGGCGACGAGCTGGCGAACCTCGGCGCTGGTCCCCGCCTCGCCCAGCATGGTGATGTCGCACCGCCGGACCAAGATCTCTCTGAGACCGGTCCGGACCACAGGATGGTCGTCGGCGACGAGGACGCGGATCATCAGGCCCTCACCAGTCGGCGGACAGCGCTCGCCGATGGCAGATCAGGTGCGTTCAGCGAGCCACGATGGTTTCATCCTCGACCTTTCTCAAAAAACATAAACGCCCCGTCAGGGGTTCCCAGAACGGGGCGCTCCAGTCGGCTCCTCTCCAGCGTCACCAGGCCGCGACGACTCCGCTAAGGCGACTTCAAGTGGCCGCACGTTAGGTCCGCTCCTAAAGGTTGTCAATAGGCAAGTTGTTGCAACGGCACGCCTGTTTTCCGGAATCTGGGTGTTTGCAACCTACACCTTCGCGGAGACAGCCACACGACGCTCTCTAGGGAAGGCCTTCCTGTGCGCCGCGGCCTGCGGCTTCGAGGCTCGAGGCGAGGCACCGGGACAGGGGATGCGGAGGAGACACTCGCGTCGGGGGCCAGGGTCGCCCTGAGGCCCTCGTCGGGGGCTTTTCGCCCTACCATTTCAGGGGTCTTCCTGATTTCCGGAAGTCGCTAGTTTCCGGAAGAATGTGGAGGGCTAGTCAACGTGGAGGACCGGTCTCGGAGGGGTTCGATCCTCCGAAGACACAGTCGACGCCGGTTGGTCCCGCGGAGGGCAATTCGTGGCTGGTGTGCAGTTCATCGTCTCGCGGACGCAACCGGCGCGGCATGCGTACCTCAAGCGCGTATTTGGCGAGAGATTCGACGTGATCTTCGACCGTCGGGTGGGCGAGCGGCGTCAGCTCCTGGAGCGGGCGCCGGTCGAAAGGCGATGCGGAGACCGGCGCCAGCGCGACATCACCAAAGATCTCCAGACCCTCGGCTGGGTACCGGTGCGTGAGGCGAATTGAGAATCTCCTAGCCCGAGGTTATGGACGAAGACGAGCTGGCGAGAATCAGAGAAGCGTTCGCAAAGCAACCCGACGTGCAACACGTTCTCGAGCTGCTGCTCAGCGAAGCGCGAGGGCTGACGCATGCCGAGGCTGGAAGGGTGTACCTCCGTGAGGGTAACCGCCTGCGGTGCGCGGCGGTGCAGAACGACGTTCTCACGCATCGACTCGGCAGCGACGAAGCCGAACGGCGGATGACGGCGGATTCGCTGAATTTGGTCGAGCCCAGTATCGCCGATTACGTTGCCCTGACGCCGAGCACCATCAACGTGGTCGACGCGTACGAAATCCCTTCCGATCAACCCTACCGATTCGATCGGCACGTCGACGCGACGACGGGTTATCGCACGCGATCGGTGCTTGCGATGCCGATCCGCGCTCGCCGTGGAAGCGTGTTCGGCGTGCTCGAGCTCATCAATGCCTTGAACGAAGTCGGCGGGGTGATCCCATTCGGCAAGGAGCAAGAAGCAACGGTCGAGATTCTCCTCACGACCGCCGCCCGCATCGTGTCGACCTGATCGTCGCTTCGCCCACGCCGTCAAAAGGCGCAAGCCCGAGGCCAACCGAGCAGACGATGCAGGCAAGAATGTGGTGACCCCGGCGGGATTCGAACCCGCGATCTCGACCTTGAAAGGGTCGCGTCCTTGGCCTAGCTAGACGACGGGGTCAGGCCTCGTCAGTATACCCGACCTACGGCTGCACCCTGAGAGTCGGGTGACGCACCCAGAAGTACCCCCCCATCGCCGCCGTGGCGAGCATGTTGGCGACGAGCACCGCGGGCCATGCGAGCGCGTGCAGGATCGGTTCGGCGAAGAACATCGCGGCGACGACGAACCCGCATTCGAAGAAGACGAAGAGCATCAAGATGCCGAAGCCCAAGCTCGAGTTTCGCTCGGCGAGCGCGAGCAGACGCGCCACGATGCCGCCGATCACCACGAAGACGAGGCCGTGGACCCAGGTGAACATGAGGACCATCTCGAGGTCGGGCAGCACCTCGGACAGGGGCGTCGCGGCGCCCCGCCGGAAGAGCGCGCTGCCGAGCACCGTGGGCGTGTAGAGCGGCCGGCCGCTGAGCGAGTCGAGGATGAGGAACCAGACCGCGATGGTCGCGGCGCCGATGAGGCCGGCGATCAGACCCTCCTGAGCGAGCGTCATGGTTCGGGTCTCGGGGGTGGTCGAAGCGGTCGCGCCGGTCTGAGTGGCCATCACCCTCTCCTTCCCGGGTGTCTGTACCGACCCGTCGACGAATGAGCGAATTATACGCCTCTCGCACCGGAGCGGCCGCGCGTGTAGAATCGCGCCGTGGACGCGATCGTCGAGGAGATCCGGCGGGCGTACGCGACGGTGGGCATCACGCTGGACGCGCCAGCGGCCTACGGGACCTACTACCGGCTCCTCTGCGCCGGGTGCGGGCGCATGGTCGGCAACGTGGGCGACCACCTCCTGCCGGGCATGGCCGCCGAGCTGGTCGCCGAGCAGTTCGAGCTCTACGCGTCAGGCCTGCTCGGCTGCCCGTGCGGTCATCAGTCCCAAACCACACGCCAGCTCGACACCCCGCGCTGGCAGGCTGCGCGCCAACGGTTCGACGCGTAAGCGAGGGGACGATGGCGGACGGATCGGGCCTGTCGGGCGAGATGCGCGTGATCGAGGACGCGGAGCGCCGCGGGCGCGGTGGCCGCTGGCCCTTCTGGCGACCGGCCTACGCCCACGGCGATCCCCTGCCCAAGCTCACCTGTCAGGTGAGCCGGCCGGCCTATCGCTTCGACGAAGGCGAGCCCCTGCCCGACGAGTACAAGGAGCTCCTGATCAAGATGCTGCGCCACGAGGGCGAGCGGGCGGGCAACAAGAGCTTCCTCGGCCTCATGGCGACCTGCCTCGACATCGCCGAGGCGCTCTTCCCGACCGCGGAGGCGAAGCTCCTCAAGGCCGAGTACCTCGCCGAAGAGCTCAAGCACGCGATCATGTTCCACCGCATCGCAGTCGGGCTCCAGCACGACTTCGCCCTGCGCGACGTGCCGTACGCCCACTACGCCTTCCACCTGCCGCGCGAGACGTGGGCGGACGACGCCTACTTCCATTTCTTCGTGGACCTCAACGGGGCGTTCCACGCGCGCGATTGGCGCGAGTCGAGCTACATCCCGCTGGCGAAGATGTCCGCGACGGTCGAGCGCGACGAGCTGGGCCACTCGGAGATGGGCTACCACTTCCTCCACGAGATCGTGAGCGACCGCAGGGGACGCGAGCTGGCCCGGCGCCTGCTCCTCAAATGGTACCCGGCGGCGCTCGACATGTTCGGGCGCTCCGACTCCCGCAACGCCCCGAAGTTCATCCAGTGGGGGCTCAAGAGCGTCGGCAACGCCGAGATCCGGCAGGCATACAAGACCTACGTCGATCGCAAGCTCGTGGCGCTCGGGTTCGAGCCGCCCGACGAGCGCGCCAACCGCCGCTTCCTCTAGCCCGCGAGTGCGCGAGCGCCGCGCCTCAGGGCGACTCGCTGCGCCCGAGGCCGAAGCGGAAGCTCGAGACGCTGACCCTGAAGCCCGTCGTCCCGGCGACGTTGGGCACCCGGGCGCTGAAGTCGGCGTCGCTCCGCGCCGGGATGGACCCCACGAACGCGATCCCGCGGGACAACACCTTGCCCGATGCGTCCAGGGCTTCGGCCGTCACATACACGTCCACCGCGTCCACGCTGGCGGCGTTGTACACGCGGCCCGAGAGGTACACGCGTCTGGCGTCCGTCTGCTCGACCTGGTAGGTGACCTTGAAGCTCGCCTGGGCCCGGGCTGCGAGGGGGACCGCGGTCAGCGCGAGCAGAAGAACCGCCGCCACGCGCAGCGGTCGGTGTCGTCGGGGCGGCGGAGTGGACACGGCCGCGCCATTATACGGCACTCGTATGCGGCTCGGGATCGTCGCCGAGCCGGGCGCGGCAGCGCCGTTGGCCGCGCTGCTCACGGGGGGTATGTGCCTGCCCTCGGCGAGCGCGTCGGCGTGATCATCAGCGGTTGCAACACCACCGCGGTCGACTTCGGCGCGGGGTAAGCCCGATCTCGCTGGCCGGCGACGCTGGCTCGAGAATGGTTAGCCCGGGCAGAGACTGATCAGGCCGCGCCTCGCCAGAACCGCCGAAGTTATTGATAGTTCGAGAGAATCCATTCCGGTACCAGAGTTGCTCTGGAGTCCTGCCATGGAGGGCTCCGGCCAGATGGTCGTCTGGGTCTTCACGCTGTACCTCTCGGTCACGACGGGGGGCTCCAGCGGCCATGCCCGGCACTTCGAGGCCGACGGCCAGTTGGTCTACCCCACGCGTGAGGTCTGCCAGGCCGCGCGCGCAGCGATTCGCCGCTTGGACCCCTGGACCGACCAGTACTTCCTCGAGGACTGCACAGCTCGAGAGCGGCGATCCTGATCTGAGTTGCTGGTACGTAGGCTGATGAGGGCTCTGGCCAGGACAGGTACGGTCAGGACCGTTCGAAGCCAACCTGACGTAGTTCATCGTCTGTGACGCTCAGATGGAGCGCGGTGCTGCCCGCGGTTGCCAGCTGCAGCATGGCGTTCACGCGTGCCTCCGGGCTCACCCGCAAAACCGTCAGCACACCGAGCAGATCGTTGTTGGTCATGCCCGGACGCGATTGCGGCGGAGTCCCACGAAAGTCGAACGTCAGCGTGTACCGCTCCTGCACCGTGTTTGCCCCCGACCATCGGACGATACGGAGCGTGCCCGACTGTCGTCTGGCGCCGAAACGCTTCGCTGGCGAGGGGGCGGCTGGGCCGACCGCAAGGTCGGCGACCAGGCGCTGCAGCCGCGCGAACTGCTCGGCGGTGAGGTTCACGAAGCGGTAGACCCAGCCGCGAGGGCCTTCACGGACGAGCACGGCGAAGAGGTCGAGGCTCGGCCCGCCGGACGGCGGGGTAAAGGACAGCTGCGCGTGCTCGGCGGGTCGCGCCACCGGCCCCGGCTGGAGCTTCATCCCGAAGACCGAGAGATCGATCGAGGTGCTCGGCCACGTGGTCCCGCCGTGCTCGACGACGGTCACCGACACGGTCGCCCGCGCCCGCGCGGAGCGGCGGCGTTCGGCCCGCCGCCGGCCTCCGACGTCCCGGCCGGGCCGGTGCGCACCCACGTAGAGGACGAGGGCAGCCAGCAAGTCGAGGGTGAGCGGTTTCCTCGCAAAGTCGAGGGCCCCGAGCCGGAGGCACTCCCACACCTCCGTGTCCGTTGCCACTCCCGAGATCCCGATGACCGGAGCGGCCGCCTCGTGCGGCCGACGACGCCGCAGGAACTCCAAGCCGTCCATGCCCGGCAGGCGGATGTCGAGCAGGATGGCGTCGGGCACTTCGCGCTCGAGCGCGGTCAGCGCGGCTTCGGCGGTGCGAAGGAGGGAAGGTTGATGGCCGAGCTCGACGACGATGTCCCCGAGCGTCTCGGCGACGTCCGCCTCGTCGTCGATCACGAAGATCCGCATCTCACCGCTCCGGGAGAAGTGGCTCGAGTGGGATCCGCGGCCAGCTCGATCGCCTCTGCAATCACCTTGACAACGACATCGGTGCGCTCCGGCGGCCGCTCACGCGCCAGCGCGAGCCGGCGCTCGGAACGCCCAGCAGGCAGTGTCGAGAGGAGTACCCGGTGCGTGTCCGCTTGAGTTTCCACGACGATGTGAGCTTCAGACCCATTATGGACTGCCGGCTGGCTTAGACCATCATAGGTTTGAACGATACGAGATGTCGGGTCTATGCCGCCTCCACGACCCTTCGGTTGTGTGCTCGGAACAGTCGGCCACGAGCGAGCGGAGCTCGGGCGGGTAGTCCATCGGCACCATTCGCTCCCGGAGGACCAGAAGAGATCCTCCAGGCGATCCACCCTGTAGCGATTCCCCCGGACTGCGGGGATCTCCCGAAGCAATTCAGGGAAACGCCTGATAGTGAGCGCGGACGATATAGCCGATCAGTCGACGGAGTAGCTCAGCCGCGGAGACCGGGGGGGGACCATGAAGACGATCCTCGCGTGTCTCTTCGTCGCACTCAGCGTCGTGGCGCCGGTGAATGTCGCAACGGCGGTCACCTGCGAGACGCTGATCGCAGTTCCATTACAGGATGGCGTGATCACATCTGCGGTTTCGGTCCCTGGTCCGAGATTCACCGGACCCGATGGGCGCACATATCAAGAAGTGCAACCGTTTTGCCGCGTCACCGCAACGTTGACACCCACGAGCGATTCGCTGATCAACGTCGAGGTCTGGATGCCGATCTCGGGTTGGAACCTGCGGTTCGAAGGCACCGGCAACGGCGGGTACGCGGGGAACATCGCTCTCGACGTGCCCGAGATGATCGCCGCCGTGAACGCGGGGCGCGCCGTGGCGGCGACGGACATGGGTACCGCGCCATCGACGAACAACGATGCCGATGCGCTCGTGGGACATCCCGAAAAGTGGATCGACTTCGGTTATCGCGCCACGCACCTCATGACGGTGGCGGCGAAGCAGATCGTGAGCACCTTCTATGGGCAGGGCCCCCGCTATTCGTATTTCCACGGTTGTTCGACCGGCGGTCAGCAAGCCCTCATGGAAGCGCAGCGCTTTCCGGACGACTACGACGGCATTCTCGGCGGCGCGCCGGCGAACAATCGCACACATGTTCACACGAACGCCGTGTGGGTCTACAAGCAGTTTCACGCCACGCCGGCGAGCTACTTCACGCCCGACAAGGTCGACCGCGTCACGAAGAGCGTCGTCGCCGCGTGCGCGCTGAAGAGCGGCGGCCTCGGCTCCGACAACTTCCTCACCGACCCGCGATTCTGCGATTGGGATCCCGGCACGATTCAGTGCCCACTGCTCGACGGCCCCGACTGCCTCACCCCCGACCAGGTCAGCGCGGCGCGTGCGATCTACGATGGACCGCGGAACCCGACGAACGGCCACCTCATCTATCCCGGCTCTGTCCGGGGCAGCGAGAACGCCGGTGACCTCGGCTGGAACGCGCTGGGCGCGACGCCCGAGCCGCAGTTCGATTCGCTGTTCAAGTGGGTATTCGGCGCGACGTGGCTCTGGCAGACGTACGACTTCGCCGGCGACATGGCCGACGTCGATCTCGTCCTCGCCCCGATCCTCAACGCGATGAGCACGGACCTGAATGCCTTCAAGAATCGCGGCGGGAAGCTGCTCATGTACCACGGCTGGGCGGACCCCATCATCCAGCCGCAGGACACGATCGACTACTACTACCGCGTCGCGGCGACGCAGGCGAAGCAGCCCGCGAAGGCGCTCACGGAGACGCAGACGTTCTTCCGGCTGTTCATGGTACCGGGCATGAACCACTGCTCCAGTGGGGCGGGACCGAACGCGTTCGGTAATCGCTACAGCGCGCACATTGTCGTGCCGGGCCCGCCGGTAGCAGACGCGGGGCACGACGCATTCCTCGCCCTTCAGCAATGGGTCGAGCAGGGCATCGCGCCCGAGCGGATCGTGGCGACGAAGTACGTGAACGACGATCCCAGCCAGGGCATCCGGATGACGCGGCCCATCTGTCCGCTGCCGACGGTCCCGAGCTACTCCGGCGGCGGTGACACCAGCGATGCGGCGAACTTCGTGTGCGCCGACGACCATGCGACCAACAACGTATCGGCGGCGCCTGAGTACTTGCGATGAGAGGAGAGAGGCCTTCGTGCCGACCATGAATCGGAAGCGCGGCGCGCATAGAACTCCGATGTTGAACCAGTGTCCACGAAACCGAGGGAGATCCCTGTGACTGCCAAAGAGGGCCCCATGTACTCCCGCTCCTCCGCGCTCGCCGCCGTCGTGCTTCTCATCGTGGTTCTTCTCCTCGCGCCCGCCGCACAGAGCGCCGACCTGAAGTGGACACCGTACGACCGGCCGGCGCAGTACGCGACCGTCGTCGACAAGGAAGTGCCGATCATGATGCGCGACGGCGTCGTGCTCTACGCGGACGTCTCGCGCCCCGACGCCCCCGGGCGGTATCCCGTGCTCATCACGATGACGCCGTACAGCAAGGCGATCGCTGGCGAAGCGCCGGGGTACCTGATCGCGCGCGGCTACGTCCACGTGGCCGTCGACGTGCGTGGTCAGGGGAGCTCCGGCGGGACGTGGTGCAACCGCTGCGAGATCGAACAGATGGACGGCTACGAGGTCGTCCAGTGGGCCGCCGCGCAAGCGTGGAGCGACGGCAACGTCGGGATGTACGGCTCGTCGTACCGCGCGATCAACCAGATGCTCACCGCCGCGCTGCAGCCGCCGGCGTTGAAGGCGATCTTCCCGATCGCCTCGTCGACCGACGACTACCGCGACTTCGGGCGCACGGGCGGCGACGCGAACTTCGCGTTCATCCCGACGTGGCTGGCGCTCGTCATGGCCGCCGAGGTGATCCCGCCGGGCTGGGCCACCACCGATCCGATCCAGTACGTGCTCAACGACATCCAGCACGCCGGTGCGCTTACGACGTCGACGCTCCCGACGATCATCAAGCTCTGGGGGCAGCAAACCTACGACGAGAACCGCGTCGCCTCGCCCTACTGGAAGCTCGACCACATCAAGGTGCCGACGTTCCTCGTCGGCGGCTGGCGCGATCTGTTCGTGCGCGGCGAGACGCTCAACTTCGAGAAGCTGCGCGCGCTGAAGGTGCCCGTGAAGCTCCTGATGGTCGACGGCAACCACACCGAGACGTCGGGCGGCTCGCTCCTTCCCGATGGCGACGTGCCGGGCCTGCAGCAGATCGCGCTGCGTTGGTTCGACTACTACCTGAAAGGGCTCAACTCGCGGCCCGATCTGATTCCGCCGGTCACGGTGAAGCTGAAGGGTGACGGCCAGATGGAGACCATGAGCGCATGGCCGCGACCCGACATCAGGCCGCGGCGCCTCTACCTGCGCGGCGGTCATCGTCTGTCGACGGTGGCGCCGAACACGCTCGAGACGGAAGAACAGTTCGCGCAGATCTACCTCTTCGGCTATTGCTCCGGGACTTCCGAGCGCTTCATCCTCCTCCTCGGTGTCGTGCCGCCGCAGTGCGCGACTGACAACACCTTCAACGAGCAAACGGAGCTCGTCTACACGACGCCGGTCTTCGAGGCCGACGTGAAGATGGCGGGGCCCATCGCGGCCAACATGTGGATCAAGACGACGCGCAACGAAGCGATTCTCTCCGTGCGTGTCACCGACGTGCACCCGGACGGCTCGTCGGAAGAGCTGAGCTTTGGCCTGCTCGCGGCGTCGTTCCGCGCGGTGGATCCGACGCTGAGCCGCACCATCGCCGGCGAGAACATCCAGCCGTGGCATCCGTTCTCGCGGGATTCAGTGCAGGTGGTGACGCCCGACGAGCCGATGCTGCTGCAGATCGAGGTCTATTCGACCAACGCCGTGATCAAGGCGGGGCATCAGCTCCGCGTGTCGGTCGGCCCGAGCAACTTCCCCTCGTATCTGCCGCCCGTCCCGCAGATCGAGAACTCCGCGGGCGGCGTGCTCACGCTGATGCACGACCCGCAGCACCCGTCGCACGTCGTGCTGCCGATCGTGCCGCCCACGACCTGGCCGCCGCTCTGGTGATCGCCGAGCTTCCCGGTGCGATGGGTGGGCGCCATCTCAGAAAGGACATCGCTGCGAGGTAACTACCTGATTATGTTTGGTGAGCCGTCAGGGATTCGAACCCTGGACCCCCTGATTAAAAGTCCCGGACGGCGCATACCCACGCGTTATCACCGCGACGTATCTGGGCGAGAACGCGAGACGGCTCCTCGGTGGTTCGTCGGGGTGAGTTCGGGTGGATCGGGGTAGGTTGGAACCAACGTGGAACCACGTTGGCGTACTTCGTCCGCTACCCCACTGCCGTCCTGGGCAGCGGACTCGACCCCCGTCGAGGTGTGCATGACGCGGAACGGCATGGTCACGGCTCGGCGGCCGAACGAGATATGACGGCGGCCGCCGTCGTTGGTGTTCCGACCCGAGCCGCCGCCCGCGCATCGCGCGGGCGGCAAACCCTCGCCTCGCGCGCTAGTACATATCGCCGTGCGGCATCGCCGGGGCCCCTGCGGGCTTCTCCTCCGGGATGTCCGTGATCAGCGCCTCGGTGGTCAGCAGGAGCGAGGCGATGGACGCCGCATTCTCCAGCGCCACCCGCTCGACCTTGGTCGGGTCGATGATGCCTGCCTGCAGCATGTCCACGAACTCCATGCTCTCGGCGTCGAAGCCCCGGGTGACCACCGTCT
>Ga0209375_1000055_pt1 | contig 91543 bp, 73 predicted proteins | sample GraSoiAngelo_131_FD_185888 | JGI IMG/M metagenome (GOLD analysis project Ga0209375, IMG submission 185888) | Grasslands soil microbial communities from the Angelo Coastal Reserve, California, USA - 14_0929_02_30cm (SPAdes) (version 2) | ecosystem: Environmental > Terrestrial > Soil > Grasslands ...
CGCGCCGACACGACGCCCACGCGCGTGCAGATCAACGACCTGGTGCACGACGTCGCCGAGATCCGGCAGCGCGTGTTGCGGGCGGACAACGTGCAGTTCCGCACGCGGCTCGACCAGTCCGCGCCGGCGGTCCTGGGCCTGGGGCAAGAGCTGCAGCAGGTGGTCATCAACCTCGTCACCAACGCCGAACACGTGGTGAAGGGGCGCGACCCCGCGGTCATTCAGCTCACGACGCAGGCGCGCGAGGGGTGGGTGCGGCTCGTCGTCGAAGACTCGGGGCCCGGCATCCCGGTCGAGATCCGCGGCCGGATCTTCGATCCGTTCTTCACAACCAAGGGGCCGGACGAGGGCACCGGCCTCGGTCTCGCGATCTGCCAGCGGGTGGTGACTGAGGTCGGCGGCAAGCTCTGGCTCGAGGACTCGGCGCTCGGTGGTGCCAGGTTTGTGGTGGAGATGCCGGCCGCTCCCGAGCACGTCACGCCGAACGCGATCGGGTGAGCCGACGCGTCAGTGCTCGAGGATGCGCTTGCGGTAGATGCCGAGCGTCACCAACCCGTACGCGCCGAGCGCGACCAGTAACGCCGTGAGGCGCCCGTCGAAGCCGAAGCGCACCGCCCCGGCCAGCGCGGCGACGAGCCAGGCGCTGCTCGCGACGAAGCCCAGCGTCACCACTTCCTTTCGCGCCATCAGGATGCCGAAGACGTAGCCCCAGCTGAACCCGCACACCAGGAGGAACAGGATCCCGTGCGGGATCTTGACCGGGTCGATCAGGTTCAGCGCCCCCGCGAAAAAGCAAAACAGTCCCAGCACGGTGTAGCTCGCGAGGTGCAGGGCCAGCGGCAGGGGGACGGTGCCCATGCGGTTGAACGTCATAGCTTTTCGTGGTGTGGGGACGACATAAGATTACCTCCATGGAGGCCACGCGTACATATCTCGAGCTAACCACGCCCGATCAGTTCCGGTCCGCATTCGGGCACTTTCCGGAGATCGACATCGAGCGGGTCGCCCGGCCCACGCCGGAGCTGTACCGTCACTGCTACCGCACGGTGGGCGAGGCGTACCACTGGCGTGACCGCTGGGACTGGACCGATGCAGAGATCCGGGCGCACCTGGCGCAGCGCGAGATCATCCTGTACGTGGCGCGCCGGCACGGCTCGCTCGCGGGGTGGTACGAGCTGCGACGCGTCCCGGAGGACAACTCGGTGGAGATCGCATACTTCGGACTCGCACCGGACGCGATTGGCGTCGGCCTCGGCAAGCATTTGCTCTCGTGCGCCGTGCGCGACGCCTGGGCGCTCGAGCCCGCCCGCGTCTGGCTCCACACCTGCACGCTCGACCACCCCCACGCGCTGCCGAACTACGAGAAGCGCGGCTTCGTGCCATACAAAACGGAGCAATACGAGGCAGATTACTGAGTGGGACTGTTTCCGGGTAGATTCCCCAGCGTGAAGTTTACGTTGACGCGCAAGACCAAGCTCGTCATCGCCGCCGTCGTGCTCGTGCCGGTCGTGCTGTTCGCCCTCTACACCTGGAGCGCGCTGACGTGGAGCTACGCGAAGGGGGATCGCGCGGGATACGTCCAGAAATTCTCCAAGAAGGGCTGGATCTGTAAGACGTGGGAAGGAGAGCTGGCCATGGTTTCGATCCCGGGGACCATGTCGGAGAAGTTCTACTTCACCGTGCGGGACGATGCGGTCGCGGCGCGGATCAACCAGTCCGTGGGCAAACGCGTCGCGCTCACGTATGAACAGCACATGGGCGTCCCGACGACGTGCTTCGGTGAGACCGAGTACTTCGTCGTGGACGTGAAGGTGGTGGAATGACGACGTCCAACAGCTTCGGCACGCGGGCCCGGCTCGCCGTCGCCGGCCGGAGCTTCGAGATCTTCCGCCTCGAGGCCCTCGACAAGCACGGGTTCGCCATCGGTCGCCTCCCGTATTCCCTCAGGATCCTGCTCGAGAACCTGCTGCGCCTGGAGGACGGGCGCACCGTGCGCCGCGAGGATATCGAGCGGCTGGCGCGCTGGGACCCGCAGAAGGTCCCGGACGACGAGATCGCGTTCATGCCGGCGCGCGTGCTGATGCAGGACTTCACGGGCGTGCCCGCCGTGGTGGACCTCGCCGCCATGCGCGACGCGATGCAGGCGATGGGCGGCGATCCGACGCTGGTCAACCCGCTCCTTCCCGCCGAGCTGGTGATCGATCATTCGGTGATCGTGGACGAGTTCGGTACCCCTACTGCGTTCCAGGTGAACGCCGACCTCGAGTTCCAGCGTAACCGGGAGCGCTACGCCCTGTTGCGCTGGGCCCAGCAGACGTTCCAGGGGTTCCGTGTCGTGCCGCCGGACACGGGCATCGTCCACCAGGTGAATCTGGAGTACCTCGCGCGCGTGGTGTTCACGACTTCGGGGCCCACGCCTCAGGCCTATCCCGATACGCTCGTTGGCACCGACTCCCACACCACCATGATCAACGGCCTCGGCGTGCTCGGCTGGGGCGTCGGAGGGATCGAAGCTGAGGCAGCGATGCTGGGCCAGGCGGTGTCGATGCTGATCCCCCAGGTCGTGGGGTTCCGGCTCACGGGAAAGCTCGCCGAGGGCGCGACCGCGACCGACCTCGTGCTCACGGTCACCGAGATGCTCCGGAAGCGGGGCGTCGTTGGGAAGTTCGTGGAGTTCTACGGCCCGGGGATCGCGACGCTGCCGCTCGCCGACCGGGCGACGATCGGCAACATGGCCCCGGAGTACGGCGCCACGGTGGGCATCTTCCCCGTGGACCAGGAGACGCTCCGCTACCTCGAGTTCACAGGGCGCACGAAGGAGCAGGTCGCGCTCGTCGCCGCGTACATGCAGGAGCAGGGCCTGTTCCATACGCCGGACGCGCCGGAGCCGGTGTACTCGGACACCCTGTCGCTCGACCTCTCGACGGTCGAGCCGAGCCTCGCCGGGCCGCGACGGCCGCAGGATCGGGTGCCGCTGCGCGCGGTCGGACGGGCGTTCCTCGACGCCCTGCCGACGCTGGTCAAGCCGAGCTCGCCGATCGCGCCGCCCGCCGATGTCCGCAACCACTGGGAAGCCGAGGGCGGCCAGGCGTTCGGGGGTGGCACTGCCGTGGCTGCGCCGCCGCAGCGCCGCACGCACGTCGACCTGAAGCTCGAAGGGGTCGAGTGCAAGCTGCGGCACGGGTCGGTCGTCATCGCGGCGATCACCAGCTGCACCAACACTTCCAATCCGTCGGTGATGATCGCGGCGGGCCTCGTCGCCAAGAAAGCCGTCGAGCGAGGCCTCGAGTCGCAGCCGTGGGTGAAGACGAGCCTCGCCCCCGGTTCCAAGGTCGTGACCGATTATCTGGACCAGGCGGGCCTCACGCCGTACCTCGAGCGGCTGCGGTTCCATCTCGTGGGTTACGGCTGCACGACGTGCATCGGTAATTCGGGTCCCCTGCCCGAGCCGGTGTCGGCGGCGATCGCCGAAGGCGAGCTGGTCGTGTGCGCGGTGCTGTCGGGCAACCGCAACTTCGAGGGGCGCATCCAGCAGGAGGTGCGCGCCAACTACCTCGCCTCGCCCCCGCTCGTCGTCGCCTACGCGCTCGCGGGCAGGATCGACCTCGATCTGCAGCACGAGCCGCTCGGCACGGGGAAGGACGGGAAGCCCGTCTATCTCAGGGACATCTGGCCATCCGCCAGGGAAGTGGACGACGTCATCCGCACCTCGATCAAGTCGGCGATGTTCCGCACGCAGTACAGTGAGGTCTTCAAGGGAGATGAGCGCTGGAGCGGCCTGCCGGTGCCCGCGGGGGACCGGTTCGCCTGGGAGCCCGACTCGACCTACATCCGCCGGGCGCCATACTTCGACGGGATGCCGGCCGCCCCGGCCCCGATCGAGGACATCCGCGCGGCGCGGGTGCTGTGCCTGCTCGGTGACAGCATTACGACCGACCACATCTCCCCCGCCGGCTCGATCCGCAAGACGAGCCCGGCGGGGAAGTATCTGGTGGAGCGCGGCGTCGAGCCGAAGGACTTCAACTCCTACGGCTCACGCCGCGGCAACCACGAGGTCATGGTGCGCGGCACATTCGCGAACGTCCGGCTCAAGAACCTGCTCGCGCCCGGCACCGAGGGACCCGTCAGCGTGCACCTGCCCGACGGCGAGCAGATGTCGATCTACGACGCGTCGGTGCAGTACCAGGCCGAAGGCGTGCCGCTGCTCGTGCTCGCGGACAAGGAGTACGGCTCCGGCTCCTCGCGCGACTGGGCGGCGAAGGGGCCGCGGCTGCTCGGCGTGCGCGCCGTGATCGCCCAGAGCTACGAGCGGATCCACCGCTCGAACCTCGTGGGGATGGGGATCCTCCCCCTTCAGTTCCTCCCCGATCAAAACCCGGCGACGCTGGGCCTCACTGGGAAGGAAACGTTCGACCTCACCGGGCTCGGCGAAGTGCTGGCCGAGGGATTCCCGCGCGGCAAGGAGTTGACGGTGCGCGGCGCGCGACCCGACGGATCACGGCTCGAGTTCCGAGCCACGGTGCGGATCGACACGCCGCAGGAGCTGGTGTATTACCGGCACGGCGGGATTCTCGAGTACGTGCTGCGACAGCTCCGCGGCTCCGAAGCCTAATCTCGATCGAGCTCATGCCCCGGCTCCTCCTGCGGGGACTTGCCAAGCAATCGGTCGAGGGCGCTGCGGAGTCGGTCTAGCGCGATTGGCTTCGTAAAGAACTCGTCGGCTCCGAGGGCCGCTGCCTTGCGGGGGAGCGTGGGGTCGGTGAGGGCCGTGACCACGATCACTGGTACCGCGTTCGTCTTGGTCGACGCCTTGAGACGCTCGAGCACCTGCAGCCCGCTCCCGCCCGGCATGCCGATGTCCAAGATGACCGCGTCGGGCGGGTTCCGCATGGCCATCATCACAGCCTGCATCGCGTCGCGCGCTATCGACAACTCGAATCCGCTCGCCTTCAGCACGCTCGAGAGCAGCTGGACCGTGACCTGGTCGTCGTCAGCGATCAGAACGTGCATGGTTTCTGCCAGTCGAGTATCCGCCCGTTGCGAACAATAGTCAAATGGCAGGCAGGCCCGGTGGTGGCGCTCAGCACTCTCTCGGCGCTCGGCACTGCGGGCGTCTCGCTGCCGCGGCCCGCTTTCGCCCAGGAAGACGCGTGGCGCCCCCGGACTGTCCCACTGTTCGGGGTGAGCTACTCGCCGGATGTCGGCCTGCTGCTCGGCGCCGGACTCGTCCACACGCGCTACGGGTTTCGCGCGCTGCCTCCCAGCACCCGGCTGCTCGCGAGCATCGAGTACGCGACCAGCGCGCGCACCTACCGCGCGGCCGTCGAGGGCACGCTGCGGCAGCCGCTCGCTCCGTCGATCCTGATCATCGAGCTGCGCGCGTCAGGGCTCGAGATCATTCGCTTCTACGGGTTCGGCAACGCGAGCGACGCGTCCCAGCCCGACAGCGTCTACCGTGTGCGGCAGAAGCAGCTGTTGTTCGCGCCCGCTGTGGCGGTGCCGCTCGCGCCGCGGCTGCGCTTCGTGGTAGGGCCGCTGGTGAACTATGCCCGTACCCCTGCGGACTCGGGCACCCTGCTCAGGAACACGGGCCCGTACTACGGTGCTGGGAACTTCGGCCAGGTCGGCGGGCGCGCCGTGCTGGAGCTCGACACGCGCGACGCGCTGGCCGCCCCCGCCCGCGGCACACACCTTCGTCTCGAGGGCCGCGGCTACCCGGCTGCGTGGGACGTGGTCGAACCGTTCGGCAGCGTGTCGGCCGAGGCATCGACCTACGTGTCGGCGGGTGACCCACCGGCGGCGACCGTCGCGTTGCGCGTAGGGGGCGCGCACGTGAGCGGCACCGCGCCGCTCGCCGAGGCGGTCTACGTCGGCGGGGGGACGACCGTCCGCGGCTACGCGGAGCAGCGGTTTGCCGGGACGTCCGGTGCATATGCGAACGCCGAGCTGCGGCTCACCGTCGCGCGGCTTCCGGCCGGAGATGTGGGCGTGTTTGGACTCGCCGACGCCGGTCGCGTCTGGGTCGCAGGCGAACCGTCCGACCGCTGGCACGCCGCTGCCGGCGGCGGGCTCTGGTTCGCCTGGCGTCACAGCCGTGCTAATACCGTGTCCCTGGCGGTAGCCAAGAGCCCAGAGCGCTCCGCGCTCTACCTCCGCACTGGATTCATGTTCTAACTCGCGGCGCGCCAGTCACTTGTGTCGCGCCGACCCAACAGCCCAAGCCGGCCGCGCACCCGCGTTACGCAGGCGAGCAAACGGGCCTCTTTACCATGTCAACGCCCAGTCCCCCGGGCGTCGAGCGGCAATCGTTCACCACGCATTCAGATCAGGCGGCAGAGTCGAACCTTGTCTTCCAGCGCAGGGCGGCTGAAGCGACGGTGGACCCGGGAGCGGCTTGCCTCGCGGGCACCGGGGGTGGCCATGGAGCCACGCCACCGACCGGCGTCCAGCAGCGACGTGACCGTGATCGTGCCCGCGTACAACGAGGCGGCGAGCATTGCCGACACGATCAGAAGCCTCCAGGCCCAGACGGCGCCGCCGTTCGGGATTATCGTCGTGGACGACGGTTCCACCGACGGCACCGGGGACGTAGCCCGCGCGTTGGGGGTCACGGTGGTCCGACCACCCGCGAACACCGGCTCCAAGGCGGGCGCGCAAAGCTTTGGGCTCCGCTACGTCCGCACACCGCTCACCGTCGCCATCGACGCCGACACGGTCCTCGCCCCGGATGCGCTGGAGCGTCTGCTCGCCGCGTTCCACCGTCCGGCCGTCGCGGCGGCGTGCGGATTCGTGCTCCCGCAGCGGGTGCGCAGCCTGTGGGAGCGGGGGCGCTACATCGAATACCTGTTCGCGTTCACTTACTACAAGCAGGTGCAGGACTACTACGGCAAGCCGCTCATCTCCTCCGGATGCTTCTCGATGTACCGGACGGAGATCCTCGGGGCTCAGGGGGGGTGGTCGAACCGCACCCTCGCTGAAGACGTGGACCTGACCTGGAGCCTGTACCAGGCAGGCCATGAGGTGCGTTTCGTGCCCGAGGCGCTGTGTTACCCCATCGAGCCCCGCACCTTCACGCTGATGGGGAAGCAGCTACGGCGCTGGTCCCACGGCTTCGTCCAGAACGTCAAGCTGCATTGGCGCGGCCTCCTCACCGTGCCCTATCTCCGCTCGGCCGTGGCGGTGGCGTTCTGGGATGCGACGCTCGCCGCAGCCGTGTACCTGGTGGTGTTGCCGATGCTCGCGATCCTGCTCGCGAGCCCCTGGGTGCTGATCGGCTACGTGATCGATGCCCCCGCCGTGCTCGTTCCGGTGCTCGCCGGCGCAGTGCGGCGGCGAGAGGTCCGCCGGGCGTTGGTGAGCGTCCCCGCATTCTTCGTGCTGCGCACCGTCAACGCGGTCTTCTTCCTGCGGGCGGTCTGCGCCGAGCTGCTGCTCGGTCGCTCGCTGCGCGTGTACGAGAAGGGGCACTGACGATGATGGCTGGGCTGCCCGGAACCGGGATCGGCGGGATCTTCTACCTGGTGACGGCGCTTGCGATGCCGCTGCGGGAGGCGTATCGGCGAGCGGGCGGGGGCTCCGCGGTGTCGGGGACGTGGCGCTTAGTCGCCGGGCAGACGGCGATCGCGGGCGGCATCCTCGGGGGCGTATGGGCGACAGGCTGGCTCCTCGGCGTGGCGCTGCGCGCCGCCGCCCCAGTCGTGCCGTTACCGCCCGCGTCGCATCCCGGCAACGTGCTGCGCACGGTGACGTTCGCTCTCAGCCTGGGAACGCTGGCCGCGGTGCTGCTGGGCGTCGAGCTGTTGCGGCTGTGGGTCCACCGCCCGGCAGACCGGCGCGCCGCGATCGAGCCGCACGAGGAGCGGCAGGTCGTCGCGGTGGCGGGAGGGGGCCGCGTGGGTCGCATCGTGGTGCTCGTGCTCACGGCCACAGCGGTGCCGACGCGCGCCGCGGTCGCGCAGAGCGGCAGCCCGGTAGCGGCCCACCTCGCGCGAGCGGACTCGGCATTTGCCGAAGGGGATGCGGCCGCCGCCGCCCGGGAATACGCGGTGGTGCTCGCCGCCGACCCGGAGAATTCCCACGCCACGTATCGTCTCGGCCAGCTGCGCCGGCATGATCCCACGCGCGCACTACAGCTGCTCCGGCGCTACGTCGCGCTCGAGCCGTCGGACCCGTGGGGGTACATGGCGGTGGCGGACATGCTGGCCCGCACGAGGCGCTACGAGGAGGCGCTGCGTTGGTACGACGACGCGTTGCGCCTCGCGCCTGCCGAGCGGGATGCCGTCGTCGGGCGCGCGCGCATCCTGGTGCGGGCGCGCCGGACGGGTGCCGCGATAGCAGTCTACGAGCGGTGGCTCGCCGACCACCCGATGGACGCGGAGGCGGTGCGCGAGCTCGCCGCCGCCCGGGTGGCGGCGGCGCCAGCCGTCACACCGCTCGTCAGCGGCAGCCGGGATTCCGACGGGAACACCACGCTGCGGCTGGGGGGCGCCGCGGAGCTGGCCGCGTCCGGGCCGACCCGGGTAGGAGTGGCGGCGAGCCGTGAGCGGGTACAGGACGGGGTCACGGCGACCGGGCTCGAGGAGCTGACCCTGCGTGCCGCCTCCCGGCCCCGGGCTGCGCTGCAGCTCGATGCGGCGGCGGGAGCCACGCGACTCGATGGCAGCGACGGCAATGGCGTCAGCGTCATCCCCACCGGCCAGCTCCGCGCGCGCTGGCGGGCTCCGCTGGCTGGCCCGGCGGTGGACCTCCGCGCGGCGAGGAGCGTGCTGGACGCGAGTCCGCTCCTCGTGGCGAACCGAGTCACGCGAACCGAGCTCGGTGCCACGGTCGAACTGCCGGTCGCCGGGTCATTCAAGCTGCGCGGGATCGGCCGCGCCGCGGCGCTCAGTGACTCTGCCGCAGTGAATCACCGAACGACCGTCGCCGCCGTGGCGGCGTTCGCCGCAACGCCGAGCGTCGAGCTATCGGGCCAGTTTCACGAGGTCCGGTACTCGCACGCCACCACCGCCGGCTACTTCGCCCCGCGGCTCATCCAGGTGGTGGAAGCGGGGTCGTATTTCGAGCTCGAGACCTCCCGATCGATCCTGTTCGCGTTCGATATCGGGGCGGGCGTCCAGCGGGTCGCCGAGCAGGGCGCGGCGCTCGGGCCGTGGCGCCGGGCGCTCCGCCTCTATTCGCTCATCGTCGTGCCGCTCGCACCGGGGCGTGACCTCAAGCTTGAGCTGGATAGCGAGGATTCAGCGGTCGCCGAGGCCGCGACGACCGCGCGTTGGCGCTACATCTCGATGGGGCTGTCGCTGCGCTGGGCCGTGCCCTAGACCCTCGCCCTGTCGTCAGGCAGCATCTGCTCCCCCTCACATCGCCGCCTTGCGGGAGCTCGGCTCTTCCCAGTTAACAAATACAAAGCCGCCGGGCGCGTCGAGCTTGGCTCGCCCGGTCCGGGCGGTATCTGGAGCGCAGCGACGGCGCGATTCATAGCGGTCTTCCTCCTCGAGAAGGGGAAAGCGGTATAGTTCGACCTTGAGGACCGCTCGGACCGCGGCTCTATTCCGCCGGGAATAATCCCGCCGTCCGTCGGGTCAGGTAGTGATGGGCGCACCGCAACATCCATGAGGGATGGTTGGAGCCGAGCCAGCTCACGCGCTTCGAAGCCGTCGTGCTGCCGCACCTGGACGCCGCGTACACACTGGCGCGCTACCTGATGCGGGACGCGCACGACGCGGAGGACGTCGTTCAGGACGCTTATCTGCGCGCCCTCAAGTACTTCGACGGGTTCCGCGGAACGGGGCCTGGCGACAGCCGCGCCTGGCTGCTCGCGATCGTACGCAACACGGCCTACACGGTGCGGCGCGGCCGCCGGGCAGACGAGCGTGCCACGGAGTTTGACGAAGCGCTTCATAGCGAGGCCGTGGCGGACGATCACCCCGAAGCGGCCGTCGTGTCGCAGAGCGAGCGCGAGGAATTACATCGCGCGATCGATCGGCTGCCCCCTGAGTTTCGTGAAGTGATCGTCCTGCGAGAGCTCGAGGGATTGTCGTACAAGGAGATCAGCGACGTGGCGGGTGTGCCCGTTGGCACCGTCATGTCGCGGCTGTTCCGCGCCCGCAAGCGCCTCCAGGACGCGCTGTGTGGCGAACAGCAGGAGCCTTGACGTGACCCACCAGAACTTTGAAACGCAGCTCGATGCCTACTTGGACGGTGAGCTCGCCGCGGTCGACGTGCGGGAGCTCGAGACGCACCTTGCGGAGTGTCCGGACTGCGCCCGATTCCACCAGGGCCGGGTAGCGCTGCGCGCGGCGATCCACACGCACCTTCCCGTGTTCCCGGCCCCCGACGCCCTGCGCGAGCGAGTGCGGGAGGCGCTACGGGCGACGCCCCGGGAGCACATCGCCCGCCGCGTCGTCGGACCAGTGATATGGCGCTCCCTGGCGCTCGCCGCTTCGTTCGCAGTCGTGGCACTCGGCAGCTGGCGGCTCGCGCAGCGGCGCGCGGGCGCTGAGACGCTGGCCCAGGAGGTGCTCGCGAGTCATGTCCGCTCGCTCATGCCCGGCCACCTCACCGACGTGCTCTCGTCGGATCAGCACACGGTGAAGCCCTGGTTCAACGGCAAGCTCGACTTCTCGCCGCCGGTGCACGATTTCTCGGGACGCGGCTTTCCGCTCATCGGGGGGCGCCTCGATTACGTCGGCGGCAGGCCTGTCGCGGCGCTGGTCTACGGACGGCGCCAGCACCTGATCAACGTGTTCCTGTGGCCTGCGGTGGGCGCGGCCCCGGGTGGGCCCGCCGCGGTCACGCACCAGGGCTATCGTCTGCTGCACTGGACGACGAGCGATTACACCTGCTGGGTGGTGTCGGACCTCGCACCGCCCGAGCTCGACGACTTCGGCGCCTTGCTGCGGTGGAGCGACTCCATCGCCGCCCCGCCCATGTAGACAACGAAACAGCGGGTCCTCGCGGGGCTACGCCGTGACCGCCAACGGCGCAGCACGACTACCTTCCACGCCATGACTCTCCTCCTGCGCGAACAGGAGCCCCTCGCACAGCACACCACCCTCGGGTTGGGCGGGCCGGCGCGCTATTTCCACGAATGCACGACCGAAGCCGAGCTGCGCGAGGCGCTCACCTGGGCGCGCGAGCGACGGCTGCGCGTGCAGATCATGGGCGGCGGCAGCAACCTGGTCGTAGTGGACGCGGGCTTTCCGGGCCTCGTGCTCAAGCTGGCGATCGGCGGGATCGCCCTGCGGGAGACGACCCAAGGTGTGGAGTTGACCGCGGCAGCCGGCGTCGAGTGGGACGCGCTCGTGCGTCAGGTCGTCGAGCGGGGATGGACCGGGATCGAATGCCTGTCGGGAATCCCCGGAACCGTGGGTGCCACCCCGATCCAGAACGTCGGCGCCTACGGGCAGGAAATCGCGGAGACGCTCGTGTCGGTGCGGTGTCTCGAGCGCGCCGGCCTCACAGAGGTCGTGTTCCCGCGCGACCAGTGCGAATTCGCGTATCGCAGCAGCCGCTTCAAGAGCCGCGATCACGATCACTACATCGTCCTCGACATCACGTTGCGCCTGTACCGCGACAGGCTGCCGCAGCTGCGGTACGCCGAGCTCGCGCAGGCGGTCCGGCACCATGGCGAGCTGGAGCGCCTGGCGCCTGCCGACGCGGTGAGCGTCGTGCGCAACACGGTTCTCGAGCTGCGACGCCGCAAATCCATGGTGCTCGACCCCACCGATCCGAACGGTCGGTCGGTCGGCTCCTTCTTCATGAATCCCGTGCTCTCAGCCGACGCGTTCGACCGCCTCGTGCACCGGTGGGGCGCGGCGGGCGAGGGCGACGGCATCCCGATGTTCCCCGCCGACGGACGGGTGAAGGTGCCCGCGGCGTGGCTGATCGAGCAGGCGGGCTTCAGGAAGGGGTACCGCCGCGGCGGGGTGGGGATCTCGACGCGCCACGCGCTCGCCCTGGTGAATCACGGGGGCACCACGGCCGAGTTGCTGGCGCTGGCCGAAGCCATCGAGCGCGCCGTGTATGAGCGCTTCGGCGTCCGGCTGGAGCGCGAGCCCGTGGTGGTAGAGTAACAAACGAAGAAGGGAGCTCGGCCATACTCAAGGGGGTGGTGGTCTCGGCCCGCCCTCCCACGGCGGACCGCCGCCGAACCGCGGCGGGCGTTCGAGCCGGCGCTCCAGTTCTGCGTAGCGCGTCCGCTGAGCCGGGGTGAGCTGGGCGTTGATCTCCGTGCTCATCGCCGAGCGCACCGCATCGAATCGCGGATGCACCTCGCGCCAGATCTTCTCCACGTCAGCGCGGTGACGCTCCAGAATCGCCCGCACCGAGTCGCGCTGCGTCGCCGTCAGGTCCAACCGCTCGCTCAGAAAGCCGATCATCCCGTCGGGCCCCGGCGCCCCCCCCCGGAACGCCCCGCCCCGCGGCCCGCCATGGACTCGCGTCCCGACCGCCCACCCGAACAGCCCGCCAGCCGCGAATGACGCGAGCAGAGCTGCGACTGCCCAGAAACGAGATTGCTCTAGCATGCCGCCCCCTTAGTTCGCGAGCATGGACGCGAACAGCGCACTCGGGTCGGGCGCGCGGTGCGTAGCGAGCAGCTGGACGGCCGCTTCACTGCCCGTGGCGGACGTCACCCACGCGGCGTCGAACGAGGTGCCAGCGTCTCGCGCTCTGCCGGCGAGATAGCCGCCCACGAACGCCAGCACGGCAGCGGCCGCAATCGCCACCCGGCTCCAGCGTCCCAGCACCGCGCGCCACGTCCCCACCCCGGCCGATTCGGCGCGATCGAGCACGCGAGTCACGAACGCCGCCGTGTCGTTGCGTGGACTGAGCGCAGCCCACAGCGCCGCGCCCAGCGCGGGATCTGGATGGTCTGGAGACCACATGGGCTCTTGTCTCACCGGTCCTCCTTCAAGTCGTCCAACAGCGCCCGCAACCGGCGCCGCGCGTGAAACACCGCCGACCGCACGGTCCCCGGGGCCATCCCCAGGATCTCCGCAATCTCCGCGTGCGAGTAGCCCTCGACATCGAACAGCACGACCGCCACCCGGTAATGCTCCGGCAGCTCATCCAGTGCGGCGCGGAGCCGGTCGCCTAGCGCCAGGCGCTCGGTCTCAACGTCCGGCAGCGGGCCCTTCGCGGCGACGTCGTCCCCCAGGACGCCGGCTTCCCGCACCGTCCGCCGTCGCCGGCGGTCGATCGCGGCGTTGGCAACAATCCGTAGCAGCCACGGACCGAACGGCCGGCTGGGATCGTACCGGTCCAGCTTCACCAGCGCCGCCAGCACGCCGTCCTGCGCCGCATCCTCGGCGTCGTCCACATTCCCGAGGATCGCGCGCGTCACGCGACGCACTGACCCGGCATACCACTCGACCAGCGTCCCCAGCGCCTCACGATCCCCCGCCAGCGCGCTCGCGACGAGGGCGGGCTCGTCCAGCCTCGCCTGGCCAGATCGGTCCCGGTCGGGCAGCGCGCTCATGCTGGTGTATACGGGGCGTCGTGCGGCGCTGCTGACTGGCCCGTAGAGGCGCCGAGCGAGTGCTATTCAGCGGCGCGCACCCGGTCGCCGTAGTCTCCACGTAGATTGCCACCTGTCCGTTGCATTCCGAACTGAGCGAAGGGAGCGAGCACGCCATGCGCGGCACCGTTACGATCGCGGCGGCGGTCATCGTCCTGGGCGCGTGCATGGGGCCTCCCGGGGGCGGACGGGGCGGCGGGGGCAGGTTCGGGCCGGAGGGGCCGGGGGGCCTGGGCGGCCTGGAGCCGAGGCAGCCGCGTTACATCAACCCCGGCACGCTCGCCGCGCTGCCAGGCTTCACGCACGCGGTGCGTGCAGGCTCGACCCTCTACATCTCGGGCGAGGTCGCGCTCGACTCGACAGGGAAACTCGTCGGCCCCGGCGATCTGGGCGCCCAAGCCAGGCAAGCGTTCGCCAACCTCGCGTTCGTCCTCAAGATCGGAGGAGCGACGCCCGCCGACGTCGCGAAGCTGACGATCTACGTGGTGAACTATTCCCCGCGCGACTTCGAGGCCATCCGGGAAGCCGGAGCAGGGTTCCTGCCCGCTCGGAACCCCCCAGCCGGAATCATTGTGGGCGTGCAGTCGCTGCCGTTGGAGGGGCTGCTGATCGCCGTGGACGCGACCGCCGTGATACGGGCGATGTTTCAGCCGCGGCAGCGGTGACCTTCGCCTCACCCCGTCCCGATCGGCTGCCGTCGCCGCAGGCCCGCACGACGGCTCGACCGAATCGCTTGACGGGCAATTGGGTAGAGCAGCCGGGCCAGCAGCGACGGCCGGTACAGGCGGCCGAGCAACGATCTGGGATCCGCGGTGCGGTCGAGTAACCACGCGAGCCCCCGGTAGCCGCGCGCGCCGAGCCTGCCGTATAGGAAGCGGTTTACGATGCCGGTGCGGAGCAGCCCGCCAAGGCGCTCCTCCCAGAGGCGATCGTAGTCGTCGAGCCGGCCACGCACGAGCGAACGCGCCGCGAGACTCCCCGACAACATCGCGTAGCGCATTCCGAAGCCCCAGAGCGCATCCTGAAACCCGGCTGCTTCTCCGACAAAGAGAAGGTCGCCGCGCCGGCCCGTTGGCGGCACGTCAAAGCCACCCGCGCCGCCAAAGCGCCGCGCGTTCTGCATGTCGAAGCCCACTTGCTCACGGAAGAACGCGACCGTGCGCTCGAGGTAGACCTGCTTATTTTGAAACTCGTCGAACATGCATGAGGCGACGGTTCCTTGGCCCCGGACCACCAGCAGATACGCGTAACCCTTCGGGGCCAGACGATCGGACATGGCCGCAAAGGCACCGTCGGCCGCCTTCGTCTCAAAGACGTAGCCGAGCGCGACCGCATCGGAGCCATGCGGCCCCTGCGCGACCACGCCGCCCTCCCGCAGGAGAGGCCGCCCCTCCCCGAGGCGGAGCTCGATCCCTCGAGCCAGGACCTGCGCCTTGAGGCTGAAATCGAGCGTGCCCGCCCGCGCGCCGCGGCGCACGAGATAGAAGAGCGGCCGCGGTGAGCGATACGTGTGTACGCGACGGGGATCAAAGACCACTGCCTCCCGAATCGGCGTATGATCGAAGGTCGGCTCGATACCCAGGCCTGCAAGCTCGTCGATTACGTCGCCGTCCGTGGTCCAGTTCTCGAGTCCCTGGAAGTCATCGTGGAAGCGGTGTCCCACGTCCGAGCACCGCTCGTGGACAATGACTCGCCGCCCCGCCTGGTTTGCCGCTAGAGCGGCGGCGAGCCCCGATGGACCGGCCCCGAACACGTGGATTGGCTTCAGGGCGACTTGCCCGGATTCATCATCCTGCGGTGCTGCTCGGTCCACGCCTGCATCGAGTCAGCCCAGATCTGCACCTTGGCGCGCTGGGCGTCGGTGAGGACTGCCCGTGCCTGCGCCGACGATGCTAGCATGGTCCAATGCGCCTTGCCCATCGCGGTGTGCGCCGCTTGAAAGTGGGTCTTGAGCGCCGCGGTGTCGGCCTTCGCGGCGTTCGCTACCTGCTCGAGCTCCTTGAGGTGCGTTTCCGCCTCGGCCATCGCGGCGTCGCGCGTCGCCTTCGCACCGTCCCGCAACGCGGTGAGGCGGCCGACTTGATCGGGAGTAAGGCCGAGCGCGTCCTTGCGAGCGAGCAGGTGTTGCGGGGTGTAGAGCATCATTCGCATCAGCGACGGCCCCATCCGCTCCATCATGGGGTCGTCCATCGTCATCCCGTGGCCGGCACCCATCATGGGATGATGCATGCTGTCGGACTGCTGGGCGGCGAGCGGGGCCGCGAGAACCAGCGCGACCAGTGCGATCTTGCAAGTCATGGGACCCTCCTTGCCGGGTAAGATAACGGAAGACCGCGACCCCCGAATCTAGAGTGGCGACCCGGGGGCCTGAGGACATTTGATCCCGACTGTTCGCTTCCGCCGGGTCGTTCCGACCGTTGCTGACTGCCTGCTATTGGGTTTCGTTGTCCTTCGAGCGGTGAAGCTCCCAGTAAGGAGGCTTGCGTGCAACCAACTGGGGCGTCCGCACGTCTTACGCATCAGACAGGGCCCGCTGCGCGTAGCTTCCTGTCGACCACTCGGACAACTGGAGCTCTCGATGAGTTCACGAACTGGAATCCTAGACGTGGCGCTCGCCGCACTGGTCACGGCCTGCGCAGCGGCTCACCAGCCGCGCGTGCCCCTGGCGGGGACCGCCGGCGACGTGGCCGCCCTCGCAGGCCAATGGGAGGGGTCGTACTCGAGCGCCGCCACCGGCCGCAGCGGCAGCATCTCTTTCACCCTCTCCGCCAGCAGCGACAGCGCCTTCGGCGATGTGGTCATGATTCCCCGCGGCTGGGGTCGTCCGCTCCAGGCGTGGAACGGGCAGGGATCGGCCGGTGCCCCCGGGGCGCAACCGCGCGTCGCCGTGTTGACGATCAACTTCGTGCGAGTTACGGGCGGCCGTGTGACGGGCAGGCTTGCGCCCTACGCTGACCCCGAGAGCGGCGCGCCGCTGGCCACCACCTTCGAAGGTCAGCTCGCCGGCGACCGGATCGAGGGCACCTACACGACACGCGGTGGCGGGTCCCCGGATGCCCAGACGGGCCAGTGGCAGGTGATGCGGCGCAGGAGATGACGCGAAGCGGCGCCGCAAAGATCTCCGGGCCCACGTCGCCTCAATGCCGCGGCAGTACCGGAACGAGGGACAGGGCGATCGAGACCGCGATCAGCACGATGATGATCCATTCGAGGATCTCCATCCGCCGGCTCGCGGCCCGGTCCGCCATCTTGGCGTAGATGCTGTCGATGGTCTGCAGCTTGCGCGTGATGCTCGCGTCCCAGTCGCCGAGGTGAAAGCGCCGGGACGCGAGCGAGTACACCCGCGCCAGGTACTGATCTCCCACCAGCTTGAGCGCATTCGTCACCTGCTCGAACAGGATCGCGCCGTCGAGCTGCAGCCGGGCCAGCCGGCGCAGGTCGGGACCGTCGCTCCCCGAGCCGACGACCCGCGTCGGGCGCGGCTGGAGCAGCTCATAGGCCCGCTCGAGAATGTCGTCGAGCTGCTGGTCGAGAAACCGCATCTCGAGCAGCTGGATGTTGGCAAACTCGAGGACCGCGCGCACGTCGTCGCCTTCGGGGTCGAACAGGAGCGTCGCGTCCGTGTCGATGAACGTCGCGTCGTCGGGCCCGAACGAGAGCCGCGAGGTCGTCGCGTCGGCGACTTCCTCCTGGGACAGCGTGTGCGGCTCGGCCCGCAACACTTGAGCGACGGTGTGCGCTTGCTCGGTCCACAGCGCGGCGGCGGCGCACGGCGCCGCGAACGCCTCGATCTGGAAGATGGAGTAGTCCTCGACGAAGTCCGCGATGCGCGGCCGGAGCGCCGCGTCCCCGAGCGTCGCCAGCAGCTCCTCCACGTGCCGGCGGGCGTCGGCCACGAGCCGCTCGTTTCCCCACAGCTCGTACGCCAGCGCGGGAAGGCCCAGCAGTGGCCCCTCGATGGGCACGGCGTAGCTCACCGAGATGGCGCCGAAGTCGTACAAGACCAGCTCGAGCGCCGGCGCCGTGCGGTAGGCGCCCAGTACATGCACCTCCCCCGGCCGCGTCACGCGCAGTGGTGCGGGGCGGTACTCGAAGGACGCGGGCGCCCGGCGTCGCTGCTTCACTGTCTGCCGCTCGGCGCCCGCCAGGATGCGGCGCTCGGCCGCGTCCAGGTCGATCGCTCGCGCAACGTCGTAAGCGAACAGAGGAAAACAGGTGCCCTTCGCGATCACCGGCTCCAAGTGATCTCGACCCGGGCTTCCGCCAGCCCCACCGGCCAGCGCGGCGTGAGCGAATGGCCCTGCACCGTCTCGTCCAGCCCCCGCTCTGACTTCGACACCGTGGCGACGGGAAACGACCACACGTCGGCGGTGGGCACGCACGTCAACTCGAGCGGCCTGGCGAGCGAGACCTCCGGCGCGAACAGCGCATCCTGAGGAAAGGCCGCCTCGTCCCACCGGTAGGAGACGGTCAACCCACCGCCAGCGTCGCAGCGGATTCGCTTCTCGAGCTGGGGCGCCCGGCACGTCACCTCTACGGCCGCGCCGACCGTACGCACATCGACCGCAACGGGGATGCCGGCCCACGATACAATCGGCTGGTAATCGCCGCCCGCGTAGACGTCCAGGGTCAATGCTCCGGGGAGGACGCGTTCTACGAATAGCGCGCGCGCATCGCGATCGACGGGCGGCAGCTGGTCGAGGCGCACGCGCTTCTCGATGTCGTGAATGCTCGGCGTCCCGTCTCCCGGCCCCGTGTCCGCCTGTTCGACCCCCTCGAGCGCGAGCTCGTGATAGGCCTCACGCCGCCGTGTCAGCACATCGGCGTAGTTGATCCCGGCGCCGAACAGGGTGTACTCCTCGATCGCGCCGCCACGGTGCGGGCTGACGAGAGCGGAGAATGCCGCCGCATGGATCCAGATCTCCTCGAACCCGTCACCGTCGAGATCGAGCTGCTCGACCTCGAGGGGGGCGCTGCGCCGCAGCTCGCCCTCGGCCAGCGCGAGGTTGCGCCAGATGGCCTCGCGCAGGTGCGGGAGGTACAGCCCTCCGAACACGCCGTGCCAGTACGCGTCGTTGCATTGCGCGCGGCCGATCGCCTGGCGCGCTGTCGCCGGGTCGCCGCAGCGTCGGCACAGGGCGGACACGGCCTGCATCTTCTTGTGCATCCGGTTCGACTCGGGATAGCGCACGAAGAAATTGCGCCAGTGCGCCCCCCGGACCAGCGCCGCGTCGGGGCCGGCGAGCCGTTCGGGCCCGAGATCGCGCTCGAGCCGCGCGAGCCGGGTGGCGGCCTCCGGCGGAAGCGCCCAGCCCTCCATCTCGCGGTATGAAGCCGTCGGCAGATACGCGAGCCCGCCGCTCGGTACCTCGGCGAGCGCCGCGGCGAGCGTGGTCAGGCGGATCTCGCCACCCGCGACCAGCGTGTCCATCGCCTCGAGGAACTGCGCGAGCCAGCCGCGATCGTATACCCACTCCTTGGTGCCCGGCCAGCCGCCGAACTTCTCGCCGTCGTCCACGAACACGGCCAGGGGCGCCCCGCCCTCCCGCAGCGACCGCAGGTACGCCACGATGTCCGCGGGCGGCTTGAAGGGAATCAGGTAACGCAGCCGCTCGTCGATCGGGAACAGCGCGACGCGCTTGCCGTCGCTCTCGGTCCAGAACGGGGCGTGCAGCCGATCGCCGGAGAATCCCGAGACCAGGAAATGACGATCGTCCACCAGCGCGTACCGCACCCCCGCCTGCGCCAGATCCGCGGCCAGCTCCGGCTCCCACACGCGCTCCGTCAACCAGAGCCCGCTCGCTTCCACTCCGAAGCGCCGTTTGATCGCCTGGCGCATCCAGTCGATCTGCTCGATCCGGTCGAGCCGGGGCAGCGCCGCCAGCACGGGCTCGTAGAACCCCGAGAGCAACAGCTCCAAGCGCCCGTCCACGGCGAGCCGCGCGATCCGGTCGAGCAACGCGGATTCGTGCCCTTCGAGCCACTCGAGCAGCGGACCCGACATGTGGATGGCGATGGGGAAGAATTCCCGCTCCGCGAGCCGCTCCAGGAACGGGCGGTACACGTCGCGCACGTGCTGCTCGAACACGTGGTCGAAGTTGCCCACCGGTTGGTGGAAATGGACGCCGAAGGCGAAGCGTAGCGGACCCAGCTAGTGGTCCCCCCCCTCCCCGTCCTCCCCCTCCCCCTTCGCTGCGCCATCCCCGTGTGCGAAGCCCAGCCGCCAGGCCACAGGCGCGAGCTGCGCCGCCCAGTCGGGCGGAGACGCGGCGCGGATCCGGTAGAAGGCCGTCTGCGCATCGAATGGAACCGGACTGCCGTCGCGCTGCACGCGTTCGGCCAGTTCTGCGACGACGGCGATCGCTCGAGGCGAGCGATCGTGCTCGAGCAGCGTCACTGCTCGGAGCAGCTCTCGGGCCGCGTCCCCGCCCGGTCCCCCGGAGTCCGGGCGTGACGCTGCCTCCGCCGGCACCCGCCGCTTGACCCGGCTCAAATAGACGTCGCGCCCGGTCCCCGCTCCGGGCTCGTTCGCCTCCGCGCGCGCGAGCCGGCCGAGCACTCCCGCTTCGAGCCGCGGCGCGTCCGCGCCGGCCAGCTCGATCGCGCGCGCCGCGTACCGGAGGATCTGCACCGATTCGAGCCCGGCGATGTCGTCGAAAAACCAGCCGCAGGACGTGAACATCCGGAGGGCGTTGCGCTCGAGGTCGAGCAGCTCCCGAGCCCGGGCCCGGCGCGCCGCGTCGTCAGGTCGGCGCATCTGCGCCGCCACAAATCGCGCGATGGCCGCCTCGTCCGAGCTGACGACGGCGCCATAGGCGTCACGGGCGGCCCACGGATCGGTGAACAGCTCGGTGCCCTCACGCTCGAAGCGCGGGTGCAGCTCCCCGGCGAGCCAGTCGAGCGCCGCGCGCAGCGGCGCCCGCCAGCGTTGCTGCGTCGGCCGCTCCGGCGCCATGCGGCAGCCGCAGTCCGCACGCCAGCGCTCCACCCCGTGCGCGCAGCTCCACGAGGTGGGCGCCACGAGCGCCACGTCGTGGCGCGGCGGGTGGCGCGCCAGAAAGGCGGCGAAGTTCTCGACCCGCACGCCGCTGCGCCGCTCGAACTCCCGCAGCAGCCAGGCGAGCGCCACCTCACCGAAGCGGTGGTGGTGGCCGTACGTCTCGCCGTCGGTCGCCACCGCTACGAGCCGGGGCTCGCTCTTGCCTTTCGCCTGCGCGAGCAGCCGCTCCGCCCACGCTGCGGCGTCCTTGAGCAGCGGTCCGAACGCAACGTCGTGAGAGATGGGGCCGTCGTACACGAACAGCGCGATCGACCGGCCGCCCGGCGTGCGGTAGCACCCGGGGAGCCCGCCCGGCGGGGCGTGCTCCACCTGATGCGGGGCGAGGATGGTGAAGCGGATCCCCTCGGCCGCGAGGACATCCAGGGTCTCGGCATCGACTGCCGTCTCGGGAAGCCACATGCCCTCGGGGTCGCGTCCGAAGCGGCGCCGAAAATCCGCGATCCCCCAGCGCACTTCGGTGACTTTGTCGCGGCGGGACGAGAGCGGCAGGATCGCGTGGTGGTAAGGCATGGCGATCGCGTTGCCGTGCCCGCCATGCCGCTCGCGGCTCTGCCGGTCGGCGTCGAGCACGGCGGCATAAGTCGACGGCGTCTGCCGCTCCAGCCACTCGAGCAGCGTCGGGCCGAAGTTGAAGCTGATGGAGGCCAAGGTATTGACGATCTGCGTGATCCTGCCGTCGGGGGCATACAGCCGCGCCGCGACGACCGCGCGGTAGCACTCCTGCTCGATACGCTGGTTCCAGTCGTGGTACGGCGCCGCGGGCGGCTCGGCGGCGACCTCGTTGAGCCAGGGGTCCTCGCGCGGCGGCTGGTAGAAGTGCCCGTGGATGACGACCGACCGCACGCTCAATCGCCCAGCACCTCAGCAACGGCGTCTAGGACATTCGGGAACAGCCCGTCGCGGCGCTCCAGCTCCACCGCCAGTGCGACGCCCCGCGTCCCCGTGTCGCCCGACGAGCCGGACGTCAGGGCGGCGATCAGCCGCTCGGCGTCGTCACAGTGCAGCTTGAAGCGGCGCTCCGCATAGTCCGGCACTGCGCCGGTGGAGATCATGAACTGCCAGTCGGAGGCCTGGGCGAGGAGCAGTTCGCGCGCCGCCTGCGCCAGCACCGGACGGGCGTCGCGGGACGCGAGCGCCGCTGGGGCCGCCTTCCAGAAGGCGCCCTCCAGCGCGCGGAGGCGCGGCCATGTCCACGCCGTGCGGTCATTGAGCCACATCGTGTGATCGCCGTTCACGCCCCACGAGCCTTCCGCGAGACGCAGCGCCGCGCGCGGTGGATGATCCGCCAGGTGCTGCGAGCCCGTCGCCGCGCGGATGCGGGGATGGTAGCGCAGCTCGCGGTACACTGCAGCCAGGAAATCCACGCCCTCGAACCACCAGTGACCGAACAGCTCCGTGTCGAACGGTGCGACGACGACGCCTCCGTCCTTCGCCCCTCCCGCTGCGGGCTCCGCCGCGATTTCGCCGAGCAGGTGCGCGAAGTGGCGCGCATGGTCTCCCGCCCGGCCGCGCGCGGCCGCTGGATCGTACGCGCGCTTCGCGCCCAGATCGACGTCGGGTCCCGTCACCCGCCACAGCTTGAGACCGCCGGGCCAGCGTATCTTGTGGAACTCGAGGTACCACTCGTCGCCGGGGTAGCCCTGGTGGCGGCTCCAGACTTGCATCGAGGAGCGGGGATCCCGCACCAAGGTGGCCACGCTGCGCTTCGCCCGAGGCGGCGTCACCCGATAGGCCTGGTAGGGCGACCGAACCGCCGCGGCTGCGGGTTTCGACGCGGCCTCGTGCCGCTCCGCGTCGAACCGCTCCGCGCCCAACGGGATCTCGGAGTACATCCCGAGCGGTGTGCCGGCCCGGGCGAGATGCGCGTCGGTGAAGAAATATCGGAAACCGGCAGCCGCCAGATGGTCCTCGATGGCGCGCCGTTTGCCGGCCCGCGGCCGATAGGCGCACTCCGGCAGCCAGCAGCCCACCGGATCCCGGCCGAACAGCCGCCGGTGTTCGCGCCGCCCTACGGTGAGCTGCAGCTGCACGCTCTCGTCGCGGGCGAGCAGCGGGAGATAGCCGTGCGTCGCCGCCGAGCCGATGATCTCCAGATGCCCATCGTCCTGCAGCCGGCGGAACGCGGCCACGATGTCGCGGTCCACCGCCTGAAATAGCTTCCGCAGGCGGCTCAGCCGCGCCTTCCAGTAGTCGACGAGGGGCAGAAGCGCCCCATCGCCGGTCGCGGCTAGCGCCGCAGGGGCTTCCCGGCAAACGGCCTCGCGTTGGTCGAAGAACGCTTCGAGCTCCTGCGCGAACGCCGGGCTCGCGAGCTGGTTCGCGAGCACCGGCGTAAAGCCGATCGTCACCGGCGCGCGGGTGCCATGGGGGGGAGCCGCGAGTTCCTGCAGCTGCTCGAGCAGGGGGAGGTAGCTGTCGAGCGCGGCTTCGCACAGCCAGTCACTGCCGTGCGGCCACCGCCCGTGATTCAGCACATACGGCAAATGGCTGTGCAGCGCGAGAACGAAATCCATCTCCCGACGGTCAGCCGGCGGTCGAGCGCGTGGCCAGCGCGCGCCGATAAACGTCCAGGTAGCGGGAGCCCGAGCCCTCCCAGCCGAACGCGAGCGCCATCACCTGGTGCATGATCTTGCGCCACGCGGTCCGGTCCCGATAGCAGTCCAGCGCCCGCGTCACCGCCTGCTCGAGCGCCGCGGAGGTGTACTCGGCGAACAGCACTCCCGTCTCCCCGTCGACGATGCTGTCGAGCAGGCCGCCCACCCGGCGAGCGACGGGGATCGTGCCGTAGCGCTGCGCCCGCATCTGCGTGAGCCCGCACGGCTCGTACAGGGACGGCATCAGCAGCAGATCCGCCCCCGCGAGCAGCCCGTGCTCGAGGTGATCCGTGAAGGCGAACTCGACCGCCACCCGATCGGGGGCCGCGGCGGCGAGCTCGGTCAGCGCCGCGTGGTAGCGGTGCTCTCCCGCGCCGAGGAAGATGAACTGCGCGTCCGTTTTCCCCAGCAGATCCGCTCCCAGCACGAGGTCGAGCCCCTTCTGCGATACGAGGCGCGCGCTCATGCCAAAGAGCGGAGTGTGAGCGCGCTGCGGCAAACCGTAGGCCCGCTGCAGCGCCGCCTTGCAGCGCCGCTTGCCCGCGAGCTCATCGATCGAGTAAGTCGCCGTGATGTGGGGGTCCGTTGCGGGATTCCACAGTCGCGGATCGATCCCATTGAGGATCCCCACCACGCGGTCTCCCAGCTCGGTGAACTTCTCCTGCAGGCCGAACCCCCCTTCCGGCGTCAGCAGCTCTCGCGCATGGGTCGGACTGACGGTGACGGCCAGGTCTGAGAACGTCAGGCCACCCTTGAGAATGTTCATCCGGCCGTACCACTCGAACACCTGCGGGTTGTACAGCTCACCGGGTAGGCCGAGCGCGGCCATCGTCTCGGGAGGAAAATGCCCTTGGAATCCGGCGTTGTGCACCGACAGCACCGTGCCCAACCGGCGGTGCAGCGGCTCGCCGGCGAACACGGTGCGCAGGTACACCGGCGCCAGACCGGTGTGCCAGTCGTGCGCGTGCAGCACCTGCGCCTCCGGCGCGATCTGGGGCAATACGGTCAGCGCCGCCGCGCAAAAGAAGGCGAACCGCAACGCGTTGTCCGGATAGTCCCCGGCGTCGTCGCCGTAGATCCCCGCCCGATCGAAGAAGTCGGGGTGCTCGATGAAGAAGACCTGGGGCCCGCCCCCGCCGCCGTCCTGCACGCGGTACAGCCATGCAGTCTCCGTCCGCCCGCCGAGCGCGACGGTGAACGGCGGCCCCGCTCGTTCCAGCGTCGGCGCGGTCTCCCGCACCTGGCGGTACAGCGGCAGCACCACCGTCGTGGGCATGCCGGCGGCGGCCTGGAAACTCGCCAAGCCGCTCACCGCCTCTCCCAACCCGCCGGTGCGCGCGAACGGCCAGTACTCCGCCGTCAGGTGGACCACGCCGATGCGCTCCGCCGCCGGTGCGGGCGGACGCGGCGCGGCGACGGGGCCGACCTTGGGGCGGGCCCTCGCTCTCGCGCGGACAGGCTTCGGCGCTCGGATGCTCGTGAGCTGCTCCCTTCGAGTTTGACGGGCCCCGTTCAGGCGGTCGGAGGATCGTCGCCCGGCAGCTGACCCCTGATCGCCGGCACGTAATGTTCCGTCACGTACTGCCGCAACATGCGCCTGGCACTGAAACGCTGGCCCGCGACGCACAGCGCGTGCTTCATTTTTTCCATCCAGCCGAGCGGGACGTCGCGTGCATCCCGGGTGTAGAACAGCGGGACCACCTCGTCCTCCAGCAGGCGATACAACTGCTCAGCGTCGGCCGCGTCGGCGTCCGCTCCCTCCGGCACGCCCGGGATCGCCCAGCCGTTCGACCCATCGTAACCCTCGGCCCACCACCCGTCCAGCGTGCTGAGCTGCGGCACGCCGTTCAAAGCCGCCTTCATGCCACTGGTGCCGCACGCCTCGAGGGGCGGCCGCGGCAGGTTGAGCCAGAGGTCGACGCCCTGCACCAGATTGTGGCCGAGGTGCATGTCGTAGTCCTCGATGAAGGCGATTCGCCCCTCGAACCGCGCTTCCCGGGTGTGCGCATAGACGCGCTGGAGCACCTGCTTCCCGGGCTCGTCGCCCGGATGCGCTTTGCCGGCGAACACGATCTGCACCGGGCGCCAGGGGTTGACGAGCAAGCGCTGCAGCCGGTGAGGATCGCGGAAGATCAGGTCGGCCCGCTTGTAGGTCGCAAACCGGCGGCCGAAGCCGATGGTCAGGGCGTGATGATCGAGCAGCGTCCCCGCGCCTACGAGGTGCAAGGCCTCTTTCCACTGGTCCGCCCAACGCCGCCGCGCCTGTTCCCGGATGCTCCGCATCAGATGGGACTTGAGCTCGTTGTGCACCGCCCAGAGCGCGAAGTCATCCAGCTTGAGCATCCTGGCCCACACGGCCGGGTCGTCCACGTGCTGCCACCAGTCGGCACCGAGATGGGACTCGAGCAGGGCCACCACCCGGTTCGCCATCCACGTCGCGACATGGACGCCGTTGGTGATGTCCGTGATCGGCACCCGCGCGGCCTCGCGGTCCGGCCAAAGCGGGGCCCAGATGCGGCGGGACTCCTCGCCGTGACGCCGCGATACCGCGTTCACCCGCGCCGAGAGGCGGATCGCGGCGACCGACATGTGAAAGCGGTCGTGGTCGAGCGCCGGGTGATGGCCGAGGCGGAACACGTCTTCCCGTCTCACCCCCATCTCCTGCCACACGGGACCCGTGCACTGCTCCACCTGCTCGGGGGAGAAGGTGTCGTGCCCCGCCGGCACGGGCGTATGGGTCGTGAATACGCTGGCCGCGCGCACCCGACGAACCGCGTCCGCAAACGAAACCCCACTCGCCACGAGCTCACGCACCCGCTCGACCAGCATAAAGGCGGCGTGTCCTTCGTTCGCGTGCCACACGGCGGGGTCGTATCCTAAGGTACGCAACACCCGCACGCCCCCGACTCCCAAGATCCATTCCTGGCGGAGTCGCAGGTCGGGCCCACCGGCGTAAAGCCGGTGGCACAGTTGGCGATCGGCGGGGTCGTTCTGCTCGTGGTCGGTGTCCAACAGAAAAATCGGCACCCGGCCCACCATGACTCGCCACGCCCCGATGCTCACCGCACGCCCGGACATACGCACTGTGGCGAGGCAGGGATCGCCGTGCGGCCCGCGCACCGGCTCGAGCGGCGTTGCGGCCAGGTCGAACCGCTCCTCCGCGTCCTCCTGCCACCCGTCGAGCCTGAGCCGCTGATCGGAGTAACCTTTGATATAGAACAACCCCACGCCGAGGAGCGGCACGCCCAGGTCGGACGCCGTCTTACAATGGTCTCCCGCGAGAACGCCGAGGCCCCCCGAGTAGATCGGCACCGAGGCGTGCAGCCCGAACTCGGCACAGAAGTAAGCGATTGTCCGCTGCGCGAGGTCCGGATAGGTCGTCTCGAACCAGGTATCGTGCGTGTCGGCGACCCATCCGTTCCACGCGATGAGCGCGTCGTAGCGCTCCAGGAAGGCGGGGTCCTGCGCACAAGCCGCCAGCCGCGCCGGATCCACCCGGCGCAGCAGCTCGATCGGGTTGTGGCGCGTGAGGTGCCAAAGCGCTCCGTCGAGCATCCGGAACAGCGCTCGGGCATCGCGACTCCAGCTCCACGAGAGGTTGGTCGCGACGGCGGCGAGTCCGCTAATGCGTTCGGGAAGGCGTGGGCGGCGCGTTTCGGGTTGGCTCATCGCGCCTGCAAGTTAAGCGAGGAAGGGGCGCGGCGGCGAGGGAGGCAGGGCCTGGTGGCGCGGTGCGCTCGTGGCGATCCTATGCTCCGTTCTGGACCGGTTCAGCCATGCCCGAGCTCCCCGACATCGTAGTGTACCTCGAAGCGCTGCAATCGCGCGTCGTCGGGGAGCGGCTCGAGCGGGTGCGCATCGCGAGTCCGTTCCTGCTCCGGTCGGTCGACCCACCTCTCGAGCAGCTCGCGGGCCGCGTCCTGCGGCGGCTCGAGCGGCTCGGGAAGCGCATTGTCTTCTGTCTCGACGACGACTACTTCGTCATCCTGCATCTCATGATCGCCGGCCGGCTGCGGTGGAAACGGCCCGGCGCCCCGATCCCCGGGCGGCTCGGGCTCGCGGCGTTCGATTTTCCCGCCGGCACGCTCCTCCTCACGGAAGCAGGCACCAAGCACCGCGCCTCCCTCTATCTCGCGCGGGGCGCGGGGGCCCTCGCTGCACACGACCCCGGCGGGATCGACGTGCTCGCGGCCGATCCCGCCGCGTTCCGGACGGCGCTCACGCGCGAGTCGCACACGCTCAAGCGGGCGCTCACCGATCCCACGCTGTTCTCGGGGGTAGGGAACGCCTACTCGGACGAGATTCTGCACGCCGCGCGGTTGTCGCCGCTCAAGCTCACCACGCAGCTCACGGTGGAGGAGGTCGACCGACTGCATCGCGCCACCCGCGATACGTTGAGCGCGTGGATTGAGCGCCTGCGGGTCGAGGCGGGCGACGGGTTCCCGGAAGGAGTCACCGCGTTCCGAGAAGGCATGGCGGTGCACGGCCGCTATCGCAAACCGTGTCCGGTCTGCGGCTCGCCGGTGCAGCGGATCCGCTACGCCGCAAACGAGGTGAACTACTGCGCGACGTGCCAGACCGGCGGGCGGGTGCTCGCCGATCGGGCGCTGTCGCGGCTGCTGCAGGAAGACTGGCCGCGGTCGCTGGAGGAGTGGGAAGCGCGGCTGCCGGGGCCTGCCTAATCCATCGCCGTCGCGGCGGCAGGGGTCACCGTGACGCGCAGGATCTCGGATACCTTCGGATACGTGAACCCGTCCCTTACATCTTTGACGAGCTGAACCGGCTTGCGCTCCGCAGCACCGGTGTTGGGAGCCTTCTGCCGGGGCGCCTGGTCCGGACCGAGACCCGGCTCCTGGTTCACTTCGGTCCCAGCGTCCCACAAATAGATCAGCGAGGTGATGTCCCCGCTCATCACGTCCCCCTTCGAGTCGAACAGGAGGATCCCGCGGACTATCGGGCGGCCGCGAGCGGCGCCGTGCCGAAGTTGACGCTGAACCGGCGGCACCAGATGGTGGCCGCCCGGTACTTCGCGAGGTCGACATCCGCCGGGACGTCGTAGTTCTGATCGCCGCGGTTCCCCTTGATCGAACCGAGATCGACGAAGCCCGCCGTCTTCACGGTCGCGTCTTGCTGCACGTCCGCCGCGGCGACGAGGTACACGTGGACGTCCGGGCCATTCGAAGTCTCGAACTGCTCGAGGCGAAGGATCCGCCTGCCGTCCGCGATCCGGTACACCGTCGCGGTGCCCTTGGTCTCGTGCGCGTTGGTGTGGAACCGGCCGGTCGCTAGGGTGGTCGGAGCCGCGGGCACGGCCGCCTGGGCTTGCGAGCCCGCGGGAAACGTCTCGTTGACGGTCTTGTTGACGAACAGCCGCTCGGGCCGGAACGCGTACCACGCGCCCACAGCGACGACGGCGGTCGAAATCGTGATGATCCTCCTGCGCGAAACCATGCGATCTCCTTGCGGGTGTGTGTTGGCGCGGGGCTATAATGCGGCCGTCCACCGGATGGTTCCCCGAAAGGCAAAGGGCCCGGAGTCGCTCCGGGCCCTCACCCGTCTCGTGCCGCTCTCTCAGGAGTGGCAGGTCGGCTGAAGCTCGCTCGTCTCGACGAGCTCGGGACGATGACAGCTGGGGACGAGCTCCTGAGTTTCGATGATCTGCATGGTTCCTCCCGAGAGTAGGTTCGGACGCTCTCTGAAAGTGGGATACACCCCGGGGCACCGGGGTCGTGGACCAGCTATAATGCGGCTTCACGTCCGCGGGTTCCCGCGCTCCCACCCCTCCGACGTCGTGAACAGGTTGTTGAAGGCTTCTGCAAGCGTCGGATGCGCGAACACGGCATCCCGCAGCACCGTGTACGGCAGCCGCCCCATCATCGCGAGCTGGAGCGCCGCCATCACCTCCCCGCCTTCGATGCCGAGCACCGCCGCGCCTAGGATCAAGCCTGTGTCCGCGTCCACCACGGCCTTCAGGAAGCCTCGCGGCTCGTCCATTTCCAACGCCCGGGCCACGTAGCTCATCGGCATCTTGGCCACTCGGATGCTGCGCCCTTCTGCGCGGGCTTCCGTCTCGCTCAAACCGATGCGACCGAGCTGGGGATCGATGAATACGGTGTTGGGCACCAGGCGGTCGCGGGTTGAGGCGTCGCCGCCCTCGAGCAGGTTGGTGCGGATGATCCGGAAGTCGTCGTAGGAGATGTGCGTGAACGCCGGCCCACCCTTCACGTCGCCCAGGGCGTAGATGCCGGCGACGTTGGTTTCCAGACGCTCATTCACTTTGATGAAGCCGGCCTTGTCGGTCTCGACGCCCGCGGCACGCAGGTTGAGGGCCGCCGTATTGGGCGACCGGCCGGTCGCGAGGAGGAGATGCGAGCCTAGGAGCGCGCGCTCCCCGCGGCCGTCCTGCACGGTCAGCCGGATGGGGCCGTCGTCCACACGTTCCACCGACGCCGCTTTCGTGTCGAGCAGCACCTCGACGCCATCTTCGCACAGGATCTTGCGAATCTCCTCGGCGACGTCCGCGTCCTCCCGCGGCGCGAGCTGCGAGGTGCGCTGAACGATCGTCACGCGGCTGCCGAAGCGGCGGAACATCTGCCCGAACTCGAGCCCGATGTAGCCCCCGCCCAGGACCAGGAGGTGTTCGGGCAACTCGGCGAGCTCCATGACGGACGTCGAATCGAGCGTCGGGATGCTGACGAGCCCCGTCAGCGCCGGGCGGGTGGGCCGACCGCCCGTGTTGATGAAGATCAGGGGCGCGGTCAGGCCCCGGGTCCCGGCCGTGCCGCGTACCTCCACCGCGTTCGGACCGATGAAGCATGCTTCGCCTACCACCAGGTCCAACCCGGTGGTGGCCGTGATGCGGCGTTCGCTCCCTGAGCGGAAGCTGTCGACGATGTTCCGCTTCCGCTGGCGCACAGCCGCCATGTCGACCGTCACTGCGCCGGCGCGCACGCCGTAGTCGGCGGCGCGGCGGGCAAGGTAGGCCACACGGGCACTGGCGACCATGGTCTTGGTCGGGGTGCAACCCTCGTTGATGCAGGTGCCGCCGACGTGGAGCCGCTCGATCAGCGCCGTCCGCCGGCCTGCCCGGGCGAGTGCGCCCGCCAGCGGGCCCCCGGCCTGGCCGGCTCCGAGGATGATGGCGTCGTAGTGGGTCACAGAGTCCATGACGTCACGCAGCAATGCGCGGACCCGCCAAAAGGTTCCGTGTCGACCGCGCGCGCTTGGAACCGTTCCCCCCGCCCACGCATTCTAGCCGCGAGCGCCGGGCGCGGCGCGCCGCAGCTCGGTTGCGGACGAGGGAAGCGAGGTGCACAATAGGCAATGCTCGTGGTTCCCCACTACGCGGGGTCGTTAGGGATCATCGCGCCCTTCATGGCGCTAGCGCTGATGGACCACTCGCGCACGCAGCCCGCCGTCCCCGCGCGCCAGGGACTCGACGACCTGCTCAAGCCGTTGCTCGGGCGAGCGTACGGGCTCGCGCTGCGGCTGCTGCGCAACCGGGCGGACGCCGAGGACCTCGTGCAGGAAGCAGCCCTGGGCGCGTGCCGCGGGTACGCGACGTTTCAGCCGGGCACGAACTTCAAGGCCTGGTTCTTCCGCATCCTGACCAATTGTTACTATGCCCGTCACCGCCGCCAGCGGCACGAAGGGCCGCCGGTGGAGTTCGACGAAACGCCGGAGCTGTATCTGTATAGCCAGACAGCGGCCCTCGGCCTGCATCAGCCCCCGGGCGACCCGGCGCAAGCCTTGCTGAATCGGCTCGACAGCGAGCAGATCGCGGCAGCACTGCTGGGCCTGCCGGAGGAGTACCGGGTCGTCTCGACACTCTACTTCATCGAGGACTTTTCGTACGAGCAGACCGCGGGCATCCTCGGCATCCCCGTCGGCACGGTGCGATCGCGTCTCCACCGCGCTCGCAAGATCCTCCAGAAGCTGCTGTGGCGAGTGGCCGTCGAACGCGGCCTCGTGCCCGAAGCGGTCAAGGAGCGCGCATGACCGCGCTGGATCGCTACACTTGCGAAGAGGTGTTCCGGCGGCTCAACGACTACCTCGACCGGGAGCTGTCGCCGGCCGAGATGGCGATGGTGAAGGAGCATCTTGATACCTGCGGCCAGTGCGCTAGCGAGCACGCCTTCGAGGCGAGCGTCCTGCAGGAGCTGAAGAGTAAGCTGCGGCGCATCGACCTGCCGCAATCGCTGTTGGACAAGGTCGGAGCGATCCTCGCCGAGGCCAGGCTCCCAGAAGAACAATAGGCGGCGCCTGACCGCGCGCTTCGCGCGCACCGTTCACCGTTCACCGCCCCCTATGGCGTTGGCTTCTCCGCCGCCCGCCACTCGGGGCCGAGCAGCGCCAGGAGCCCCGCGTAGAGCTCGATCCCGTCCCACAGGTTCCGGATCCGCAGGTTCTCGTTCTCGGCGTGCTGGTTGTCGTCGTGGTTGGCGATAGGCGTTCCGACGATCGGCACGTGGAGCACTTCCTGGAAGACGTACTGCCCGAAGCTGCCGCCGATGGCCGGCACCGTGATGATCGGCTGGTCGAGCGCGGCACGCGCCGCGGCCACCATGGCGCGGGACACCGGCAGGTCGAGCGGGGTTCGTGAGGCGGGGTACCCCTCGCCCCAGAGCAGCTTCAGAATCCGCGGATGGGACCTCCGGGTAGTCGAATCGGGATCGGCCCGGACGATGAAGAACCCCTGTCGCCGGATGTGATTCTCTATCAGCTCGCGGACCCGCTCGGGCCGCTGATCCAGCACCAGCCGCAAGTCGAGGTAGGCGGTCGCCTCAGGGACGATCACATTTGAGGCCGCGGAGCCGGTTCGCCCTCCCGAGATGCCGCTGAAGTTAACAGCGGGCTTGAGCAGTTGTTCGGCCAGGAGTGCGGGGGCCCCTTCGCTCCGGCCGAGACGGAGTTCGCCGAGGAGCTGGTCCTCGACGGGCGGCAGGGTGGCGAGCGCGGCTCGATCCGCGGCCGTGAGCGGTCGGACGTCGTCGTAAAAGTGGTCGATCAGGATCTTCCCCTCGTCGTCCCGCATGCTCCCGAGGAGGCGCACCAGCATGACGTTCGGATTCGGGGCCCAGTTCCCGTAGTGGCCGCTGTGGAGCGGCCGGATCGCGCCGTACACAGTGAGCTGGAGGCCCATCACCCCGCGCACCCCGAAGGTGATCTGCGGACGTCGGGTCTGGTGCACCGGTCCGTCGCCGACGAGGAAGAGGTCGGCCGCAAGCAGGGCGGTATGCCGGGTGAGCATGTCCCGGAGATGCTCGGAGCCCGCCTCCTCCTCCCCCTCGAAGAAGAACTTGAGATTCACCGAGGGACGGACGCCGAGGGCGCGCAGGGCATCGAGCGCCGCGAGGATCGCGATTATCGAGGCCTTGTCGTCGCCGGCGGAGCGGGCGTAGATCCGCCACTCTGGATCCGACCGCGCTCCTCCCCCTTCCGTTGGGAAGGGGATCTCCCGGCCACCCTCGGGGAGGGACTTGTCGCGCAGGACCGGCCGCCAGGGGGGCGTCGCCCAGCGGGCGGTGTCCACGGGCTGGCCGTCGTAGTGTGCGTAGAGGATGACGGTGCGCGTGGCGCCCGGCGAGACCAACTCGCCGTAAACGGCGGGCGGTGAGCCTGGCGCCTCCAGGAGGCGGCCCTGCACCCCGCGCCGTTCAAGCATGCGCACGATCGCGTCCGCATTGCGGCGGATGTTGACCGAGTCGGCCGCGACATTGGGGATTCCGAGAAGGTCCGCGAATTCCCGGACGATGGCCGCCTCGCGTCCGGCGCGCCACGCCGCCACGCGGGTGCGGAGCGTGGAGTCAGGCGCCTGGACGGCCGGACGACTCGAGAGTTGAGGGGCGGCCAGCAGCGCCGGCAGAAGCAGGAAGTGGGCGCCTACCACGCCCTAGCGGCCGAGCTCGATGAGCGCGATGGACGTGCCCAGACTCGCGACCCAGAACAGAAACATCCACCGGACGAGCCGACCCTCGAGCGTGCCGAACCGGCCTTCGACGACGCCCAGCCGCGCCAGGAGGCGGCCTTCGAGCGTGGCGATCTCACCGCGCAGCTCCGCGATCCGCTGCTCCAGCTTTGCCTCGAAACGCGCTTCGAGCGAGGCGAGTCCGGTGCGCAGCTCCGCGCGCAGCTCGGCGATCCGCTGCTCCAGCTTCGCGTCGAAACGGGCGAAGTTGAGCTCGTTGAGATCCCGGAGTTCCAGCTTGTACGTGGCGTCCACTTGGTTGAACCAGTTCACGAGCTCGTCAACCACCGCGTTTCCGAACTTATCGTAGAACTCTCTTGACAGCTTCGCCGTGAGGGGCATGGAGGGTCTCCAGGTCAATCCCGGCGGTACTGTAACCTACGCTCGGCGCACCGTCGCAATCAAATCCGTGCCGGCGGGGATGTTTCTACGCCGCCGAGCGAGGGTCAGGCCCCCCGAGCCCAACTGCGCTCCGCAGCGACGCGATCGTTTCCTTCACGATCCCGAGTGCGACGAGCGATTCGTCGGACAGCGAGCCGAGACTGGCCCGGAGCGTCCGCACATCGAGCGAGCCGAGCTCCAGGTACCGCGCTTCCGCGACGCCACGAGCACGATCGAGATTCCAGCATCCACCGAGCACGGCGTGCCGAAACAGCGCGCCCCCGAGATTTGCGCCCCGCAGGTCCGTCCCATTCAGCGCTGCGTGCATGAAGTCGGCTTGGTCGAGATCGGCGTCCGATAGGTCCGCCTGGATCAGCACGGCGCAAACGAGGCTCGCATAACGGAGTTTCGCTCCGGCCACGTTGGCGAAGTTCAGGCTGGCCTCGTCGAGCTGGGCGCCGGTGAAGTTTGCACCACGAAACACCCCATAGCTCAGGTCGGCCCGCGGCATGACCGCGTCGCTGAAGTCCGCACCGGATGCCTCCGCAAACCGCAGTGTAGCGCGCGTGAGGTCGGCCCGTCGCAGGGTCGCGTTCGCGAGGTTCACGCCCAACAGTTTGGCGTCGAGCAGCACCGCGCCGTCGAGCTTGGCGCCGGTCAGCGTCGCGCCGCTCAGGTCAGCGCCCGTCAGGTTCGCGCCGCAGAGAGTCGCGCCGGAAAGGTCGGCGATGCAGAGGTCCGCACCCCGCAGGTCAGCCCCGGTCATGTCTTCGCCCCGCAGCGCTGCGTGATGCAGCCGGGCGCCCCGGACCCGCCGGCCCGCCAGCGACGGACCTGACACCTCCAAAATGAACTCTCCGGTTTCCTTGTGGCGTATCTGCACGGCTCAACGCTCCCTTACAGGGTGCTCAGAATGGCTCAGTCCACTGGACACGCGGGCGTTACCGTCGTTTGTTATGAGGGACTGAAGTCCCACATGAGGGACTGAAGTCCCACCTCGGCCTGCAGGCGTCCTGAAGGACGCTGGCTCCCCCCCGTCCTGTGAAATGCGTCCTTCAGGACGCGCCGCCGCCGAGCGGGGACTTCAGTCCCTCATAGAACACGCAGACCCTGGGCATCAACTCCGAGTACGTTGGTTCGCCCGGGAACCTATCGGCGGCCGGTTGCATTTCCAGCCCCCGGAGCCACGCGCCAGCACGCTCAGGAGATTCACACGCCCAGGAGATCCACGCGCATGCCCGTAGAAGAGCTGGTTCGCCTGCAGGAAGCCGCGCAGCAGCCCTGGAAGCGCTGGGGCCCCTATCTGTCGGAGCGCCAATGGGGGACCGTGCGCGAGGATTACTCAGCGGACGGCAATTGCTGGGACTACTTCACCCACGACCAGGCCCGCAGCCGAGCCTACCGCTGGGGCGAGGATGGCCTGCTCGGCATCTGCGACGACCAGTGTCGCCTAGCCTTCGCGCTCGCGCTGTGGAACGAACACGACCCGATCCTCAAGGAGCGGTTGTTCGGGTTGACGGGGCCCGAGGGCAATCACGGCGAGGACGTGAAGGAGCTGTACTACTACCTCGACTCGACGCCGACCCATTCGTACCTGAAGGCGCTCTACAAGTACCCGCAGGCAGCCTACCCGTATCAGCGGTTGATCCAGGAAAACCGCAGGCGGGGTAAGAACGTGGCTGAGTTCGAGCTGGTCGACACCGGCGTGTTCGAGGCCGATCGCTACTTCGACGTGCTGGTCGAGTACGCGAAAGCGGCTCCGCAGGACATCTTGATCCGTATCACGGTCGCGAATCGCGGTCCCGACCGAGCGACGCTGCACGTGCTGCCGTCCCTGTGGTTCCGCAACACCTGGGACTGGGGACGGACGGGCGAGAACTTCGCCCCCAAGCCGGTGCTGCGGCGCGCCGGCCCCGCCGAGATGGCGGCCGAGCACGCGACGCTCGGCACCTACCATCTCGCCGCGGACCGGGGCCCGGACGACACTGCGCCGCGGCTGCTGTTCACGGAGAACACGACCAACCTCGAGCGACTCTTCGGGGGCGCGAATCCCACGCCGTACGTGAAGGATGCCTTCCACACGCGCGTGATTCAGGGTGACGAGGCCGCCGTGAACCCGGACGAGCGCGGCACGAAGGCGGCCGCCTGGTACCGGGTCGAGCTGGCCGGGGGGGCGGACGCTGTGTTGCGGCTCCGGTTGCGTGCGGACCGCGAGGACGCGACCGCGCCGTTCGACGCGGGATTCGACCGGACGTTCGACGAGCGCATCCGCGAGGCGGACCGGTTCCACACGGCGATCACTCCTCCGGCAGCGACCCCCGAAGAGCGTACGCTGCTGCGGCAAGCGCGGGCCGGTCTGCTCTGGTCGAAGCAGCTCTACTACTACGACATCCCCGAGTGGCTCGCCGGGGATCCTGCCCAGCCCCCGCCTCCGGCGGCGCGGCGCTCGGGGCGGAACGCCGACTGGACGCACCTCAACAACCTCGACGTCATCTCGATGCCGGACAAGTGGGAGTACCCGTGGTACGCCGCCTGGGACCTGGCATTTCACATGATTCCGTTCGCGCGGCTCGATCCCGAGTTCGCCAAGCATCAGCTCGTGCTGCTGCTGCGGGAGTGGTACATGCACCCCAACGGCCAGATTCCGGCGTACGAGTTCGCGTTCGGCGACGTGAATCCGCCGGTGCATGCGTGGGCATGCTGGCGCGTGTACAAGATGACCGGCCCCCGCGGGCACCGCGACCGCCTGTTTCTCGAGCGGGCGTTCCAGAAGCTGCTGCTCAACTTCACGTGGTGGGTGAACCGCAAGGACCCCGAGGGGAAGCACCTCTTCGCGGGCGGCTTCCTCGGCCTCGACAACATCGGCGTGTTCGACCGTTCGCGCCCCCTGCCTACGGGAGGGCACCTCGAGCAGGCGGACGGCACCGCGTGGATGGCGTTTTACTGCGCCACGATGTTGTCCATCTCGCTCGAGCTCGCGAGCGAAGACCCCGCCTACGAAGACATCGCGACGAAGTTCTTCGAGCACTTCGTCGCGATCACGGATGCGATCAACACCCTAGGCGGCACGGGCCTGTGGGATGAGGTCGACGGGTTCTACTACGACCAGCTGGCGATGGACGGGACGAAGACCGCTCTCCGAGTGCGCTCGATGGTGGGTCTCGTGCCCCTGATCGCCTGCGAGATCGTCGAGACGGAGACCTTGAAGCGTCTTCCCGATTTTGCGCAGCGGATGGAGTGGTTCATCCAAAACCGCAGCGATCTCGTCCGTCACATCTCGATGTGTGAGGTGTCGCCCGACGACGCGCACCGCCACCGGCTGCTGGCGTTGCCGCGGCGCGAGCGGTTGGAGCGCGTGCTCCGCTACGTCCTCGACGAGAGCGAGTTCTTGTCTGCCTACGGGATCCGGTCCGTCTCGAAGGTGCACCAGGACCGGCCCTACGTGCTTCAGGCTGGCGGCCAGGAATACCGCGTGGACTACGTGCCCGGGGAGTCGAACACCGGGCTGTTCGGCGGGAACTCAAACTGGCGCGGACCGATCTGGTTCCCGCTCAATTACTTGCTCATCGAAGCCCTGGAGCGCTACCACCACTTCTACGGCGACAGCCTCCGCGTGGAGTGTCCCGTCGGCTCAGGGAGGATGCTGAACCTGTCCGAGGTGGCTCGCGAGCTGCAGGGCCGTCTCGCGCGCATCTTCCTCCCGGACGCGAACGGGCGACGCCCGTGTCACGGCGACGACCCGCGGTACGCGACGGACCCCCATTGGCGTGACCTCGTGCTCTTCAACGAGTACTTCCACGGCGACTCGGGGCGCGGTGTGGGCGCGAGCCACCAGACCGGATGGACGGCGCTCGTGACCCGGAGCATCGAGGATCTCGCGCACGCGCGCGCAGCCGCAGCGCCTGCAGCACCCTCTCCCAAAACGACCCGAGGAGCGTCCCGTGGATCACGCCGCCGAGTGGCTCGAAGCTGACGGGCTCGGGGGCTTCGCCTCGGGCACCGTGGGAGGGGTGCGGACGCGGCGCTATCACGCACTGCTGCTCGCCGCTACGACGCCGCCCACCGGGCGCTATGTCCTGGTGAGCGGCTGCGACGCGTGGATCGAGCGTGACGGCCAGCGCTTCCCCTTGAGCACGCAGTGCTACACGCCCGGCGTCACATCCCCGGACGGCGAGCGCCGGCTCGAGACGTTCTCCTTGCTTCCCTGGCCGAGCTGGCGGTACCGCCTCGAGGACGGAGCCGAAGTCGAGCAGCAGCTGTTCGCCGTTCACGGCTCGCCGCGGGTGGTCTTGTCGTGGAAGCTCACGAGACCGGCACCGGGCGTGCGGCTCGTCGTGCGCCCCTTCCTCTCGGGCCGCGACTATCACGCGCTGCATCACGAGAATCCGGCCTTCCGGTTCGACGCTCGGCAGGAGGGCGACTCGGTGCGGTGGCACCCCTACGATGGCGTCCCGGAGGTCATGGTGCGGAGCAACGGCGCCTACACCCGCGAGCCGCTGTGGTACGGCGGATTCCTGTACGCCGAAGAGCGCGACCGCGGGCTGGACTGCGTCGAAGACTTGGCCTCGCCCGGCAGCTTCACGTGGAACCTGTCGGCGGGCGAAGCGCTGTGGAGCCTCGAAGCCGCGTCGGGCGTCGCCGCCGACGGGCGCCCGGAGCTCTCCACCGAAATCGCGCGGCTTCGGGCGGCGGAGCGCGCGCGTCGGGACGCGTTCCCCACTTCCCTGCACCGCGCGGCCGACGCCTATCTGGTCCGCCGGGGGGCGGGCAGGACGATCGTCGCGGGCTATCCGTGGTTCACCGACTGGGGACGCGACACCTTCATCGCGCTGCGGGGGCTCTGCCTCGCCGGCGGCCGCTGGGACGACGCGCGCGGCATCCTACTCCAATGGGCCGACGCCGTTTCGCAAGGCATGCTCCCGAACCGCTTCCCCGACTCGGGCGCCGAGCCGGAGTTCAACGCCGTAGACGCGTCGCTGTGGTACATCGTCGCGGCCTACGAGTACCTCGCCGCCGTGGACGCGGCGCACGGACAGGTGGCGGAGTCGGAGCGCCGCACGCTGGACAAGGCCGTGCAGCAGATCCTCACCGGCTACGCCGACGGGACTCGCTACGGCATTCACACAGACCGCGACGGCCTGCTCGCCGCGGGCCAGCCCGGCGTGCAGCTCACGTGGATGGATGCAAAGGTCGGCGACTGGGTCGTGACCCCGCGCATCGGGAAGCCGGTCGAGGTGCAGGCGCTGTGGCTCAATGCGCTGCGCATCGGGGCGGCAGCCTCGGCGCGCTGGGGCGCCTTGCTCGAGCGCGGGACGGCGGCGTTCGGCGCCCGCTTCTGGAACGCGGAGGGTGGGTATCTCTACGATGTGGTCGACGTAGATCACCAGGCGGGCACCGTCGACGCCGCGTTCCGACCCAATCAGATCTTCGCGGTCGGTGGACTACCGTTCCCGGTGCTGAACGGGCCGCAGGCGCGCCAGGTCGTGGACGCGGTCGCGCAGCGACTGCTCACGCCGCTCGGGTTGCGCTCGCTCGCCCCGGGCGAGCGAGGCTACACCGCCCGCTATGAAGGCGGCGTTGCGGCCCGGGACGGCGCATACCATCAGGGGACTGTCTGGCCGTGGCTGCTCGGCCCCTTCGTGGAAGCGTGGGTACGGGTGCGCGGCGGCAGCGCCGCCGCCAAGCGTCAGGCGCGCGACCGATTCCTCGCCCCGCTGCTCGCGCATCTGAGCGAAGCGGGTCTCGGGCACATCTCCGAGATCGCCGATGCCGAGCCGCCGCACCAGCCGCGGGGCTGCCCGTTCCAAGCGTGGTCGGTGGGCGAGGCGCTGCGGCTCGACCAGGTCGTTCTGGCGACCGTTGCGCGGCGCCCGGCGCACGCCGCGCGCGGCGCGCTCGCCTCGTGACCGCCATGGCCGACGCGCTACGACGCCACTGGCCGGAGTATCTCATGGAAGCCGCGCTGCTCGGCGGCTTCATGATCTCCGCGTCACTGTTCGCGTCACTGCTCTTCTTCCCCGGCTCACCGGCGTATGGGACGATCCCCAACGCCGCGGTGCGGCGCGCCCTCATGGGATTGGCAATGGGACTCACCGCGGTGGCGCTCGTCTACTCGCCCTGGGGGAGCCGCTCGGGCGGGCACTTCAACCCGGCGCTGACGCTCGCGTTCTATCGCCTCGGCGGGATCGCGCGCGCGGACGCCCTCTGGTACGGGATCGCGCAGTTTGCGGGCGGCGTGGCGGGCATGATCGTGGCGCTCGCGCTCGTTCGCATGCCGCTCGCGCATCCGGCCGTAAATTACGTGGCCACTCAGCCCGGGCCGGCTGGTACGGGCCCGGCGTTCGTCGCCGAAGCCGCCATTTCGTTCGTCCTCATGCTCGCCGTCCTGATCGTGTCCAACCGGATGAGCATCGCGCACTGGACCGGCGGATGCGCGGGACTGCTCGTGGCCATCTATATCACCGTAGAAAGCCCGATTTCGGGGATGAGCATGAACCCGGCTCGAACCTTCGCATCTGCCTTCGTGGGCGGAACCTGGACCGGCTGGTGGCTCTACTTCACCGCTCCGCCCCTGGGCATGCTCGCCGCCGCGGAGCTGTATCGCCGCTGGCGGGGCGTGCGCGGCGTGTTCTGCGCCAAGCTATACCACCCCGCCGACGTGCGCTGCATCTTCTGCGAGCATCGCCTCACACTCCGTTCCCCCTCTCCGCATCGTGGAGAGGGGGACAGGGTGTGAGGACTCGGGCGGGGACGCCTGGAACCATTCCCCGGCGCCACGCATTATCGCCACCGCGCATGAACAGCCACTACGACGTCATCGTCATCGGCACGGGCGCCGGCGGCGGCACGCTCGCCCACCGGCTCGCGCCCTCCGGGAAGCGCATCCTGCTCGTCGAGCGCGGCGACTACGTGCCGCGCGAGAAGGAGAACTGGGACACGCGCGCCGTGGTCCTCGAAGGCCGGTACGGCACCAAGGAAGTGTGGCGCGACGCGGCCGGGAACGATCTGCACCCCCACACCAACTACTACGTCGGCGGTAACACCAAGTTTTACGGTGCGGCGCTGTTTCGGCTGCGGCAGCGGGACTTCGGCGAGCTGCGCCACCACGGCGGCATCTCGCCCGCCTGGCCGATTTCCTACGACGAGCTCGAGCCCTATTACACCGAGGCGGAGCGGCTGTATCGCGTGCACGGCGAACGGGGCATCGATCCCACCGAGCCGCTGGCGCGGGCGCCGTACCCCTTCCCGCGCGTGAGCCACGAGCCGCGCATCCAACAGCTCAGTGACGATCTGAGCCGCATCGGGCTCAGGCCGTTCCATGTGCCGCTGGGGATCATGCTCGACGAGCAACACCCGCGACAGAGCGCCTGCATCCGCTGCGACACGTGCGACGGCCACCCCTGCTTGATCCTCGCAAAGTCGGACGCGCAGGTGTGCTGCGTCGATCCGGCGCTCGAGCACCCTAACGTCACATTGCTCACGAACGCCTACGTCGCGCGGCTCGAGACCGCGCCGTCCGGCCGCGCGGTCGCCAAGGTGCACGTCCAGCGCAACGGCGCACCCGAGACGTACACGGGGGACATCGTCGTGGTCTCGTGTGGCGCCATCAACTCCGCCGCGCTGCTGCTGCGCTCGGCGAACGAGCGGCATCCGAACGGCCTCGCCAACGGCTCGGGCGTCGTCGGCCGGCACTATATGTCGCACATCAACTCCATCTATCTCGCGATCTCCAAGTGCGCGAACCCGACCCGGTTCCAGAAGACGCTGGCTGTGAACGATTTCTACTTCGGGTCGAAGGAGTGGGACTACCCGATGGGGCACATCTCGTTCGTGGGGAAGACCGACGGGAACGTGCTCGCCGCGGGCGCGCCGCGCATCGTGCCGGGGATGACGCTCGAGCTGATGGCCCGGCATTCGCTCGACTTTTGGATGACCTCGGAGGATCTGCCGCACCCGGACAATCGCGTGACGCTGGACTCGGACGGCACGATTCAGCTGTCGTATACGCCCAATAACCTCGAGGGCCACAAGCGCCTCATCGCGAAGCTCAAGGAGCTGCTCGATCCCATCGGCTGCGAGAAGCATCTCGTGCCCTTCTTCTCACGCTCGATCCTGCTCGGCCAGCAGATTCCGCTCGCCGGCGTGGCGCACCAAAACGGCACCGTCCGGTTCGGCACGGACCCGAAGACGTCGGCGCTCGATCGCAGCTGCAAGGCGCACGAGCTCGACAACCTTTACGTCGTGGACGGGAGCTTCTTTCCGTCGAGCGGCGCCGTGAACCCGGCGCTGACGATCATGGCCAATGCGCTGCGCGTGGGCGACCACATCCTGGAGCGCTTGCGGTGAAGCTCGCCAACCTGGCGGTCCTGACGCTGGCGCTCACCGTTCCCGCGCTCCCGGCGCAGCAGCTGCGGAGCGCACCGGCCGTCGCTCACGCCGCGCGCGGTGCGGCCGTCGCCGCCGTAGGCGCGATCGCGCTGACGGTGTCCGACATGGATCGCTCGGTCGCGTTCTACACGTCGGTGCTCGAGTTCCGCCAGGTGGCGGACACCGTCGTGACCGGGGACGGCTACGGCCGGCTCGAGGGCGTGCCCGGCTCGCGCGTGCGCGTGGTACGGCTGCAACTCGGCGACGAGACGCTCCAGCTCATGGCCTGGCTCCACCCGACGGGGCGCCCGGCTCCCACGGGCGCACACAGCAACGACCGCTGGTTCCAGCACGTTGCCATCATCGTGAGCGACATGGCGAGGGCCTACGCGGTGCTCGAGGCGCATGGCGTGGAGCGCGTGTCGCCGGCGCCGCAGCGGCTCCCCGATTGGAACCCCAACGCGGGCGGCATCCGCGCCTTCTACTTCCACGATCCCGATGGGCATCCCCTCGAGATCCTCCAGTTCCCGGCGGGCAAAGGTGATCCGAGGTGGCAGCGCACCAACGGGCGGCTGTTCCTCGGGATCGACCACACAGCAATCGTGGTGCGGGACACGGACACGAGCTTGCGCTTCTACCGCGACCTGCTGGGGCTCAAGATCGCCGGGAAGAGCCTCAACTATGGGCCTGAGCAGGAGCGGCTCAACAACGTCCCCGGCGCGCGCCTGCGCATCACCAGTTTGCGCGCCGCCGCGGGCCCCGGGATTGAGTTCCTGGAGTACTTGAGCCCGCGCGACGGCCGGCCCGCCCTGCCCGACGAGCGCGCCAATGACCTCGTCCATTGGCAGACCATGACTGCGAGCGCGAACCTCGATCTCCTGGCCTCCCGGCTCACGGCGGCGAGCGTGCGATTCGTCTCGCCCGGCGTCGTAGAAGTCGACGATCGCGCCCTCGGCTTCGTCCGCGGCTTCCTCGTGCGCGACCCCGACGGCCACGCCGTGCAGGTCGTCGCCGCCAACTGACGCCATTCACTCTCTCGCGGAGACGTCGTCATGCCCAGTACCCTCACCTCGACGCAGTCCAGCCAGATGGACGCCGCGCAAGGTCGCCCTCAGATGATGAAGGCGATCGCCGTATTCCCCGGCCGGCCCGGCTCGGTCCACCTTGCGGAGCTCCCCAAGCCCGCCGTGACTGACATCGCGGGCGGCCGGGGCGTCCTCGTTCGCATCCTCCGGGTCGGCGTGGACGGCACCGACAAGGAAATCAACGCCGCCGAGTACGGTGAGGCCCCCGAGGGGAGCCTGTTTCTCGTGCTCGGCCACGAGAGCTTTGGCGTCGTCGAGGAGGTCGGCGCGCGGGTGACGGAGCTGATGCCGGGCGACTACGTGGTCGCGACGGTCCGACGCCCGGGCATGAGCATCTACGATCGCATCGGCACGTCGGATATGACCACCGACGACGTGTACTTCGAGCGCGGGATCAGCCGGCGCCACGGGTTCCTGACCGAGCACTACGTCGAGGATCCCGAGTTCCTGGTGAAAGTGCCGCAGGACCTGGGGGACGTGGGGGTGCTGCTCGAGCCCACGACGGTCGTGGAGAAGGGGATCGCCCAGGCGTTCGAGATCCAGCGCCGGCTGCGAGTGTGGCACCCGAAGAAGGCGGCTGTGATCGGCGCCGGAACGATCGGGCTACTCGCGACGCTGGCGCTCCGGCTGCGGGGCGTCGAGGTCACAACGTTCGCCAAGCAGCGCCGTCCCTACCTCAATTCGGACCTCGTCGAGGCGCTGCGCGCCCGCTACGCGTCCGCCGAAGGAGAAGGCTCCTTCCTCGACGTCGCGGCAAAGTACGGACCATTCGATCTGATCTTTGAGGCGTCCGGGTTCGCGCCGCTCGTGTTCGACGCGATGCAAGCGCTCGCGAAGAACGGCGTGCTGGTGCTGTCGAGTGTCACGGGAAGCGACCACAAGGTCGAGGTGCCAGCCGACCGGATCAACCTCTCGTTCGTGCTCGGCAACAAAGTCATGGTGGGGACGGTGAACGCCAACCGCGAGTACTTCGAGACCGGGGTAAAGGATCTCTCCCAGGCGGCGCTCGAGTATCCGGGATGGCTCAATCGGCTGCTGACGCACCCGGTGAAGGGGCTCGAGAACTACCGACAACTGTTCGATTATCTCGAGCACGGCCAGGGTGTGATCAAAGCGTTCTGTCAGGTGGCGCAAGCGTCCGGTGATCGATAAGAAGCCATGACCGCCTCCGCCCCCGGCGATCCCCATGCCGAGGAACGCGCCCGCTTGCGTGCGCTCCCCCGGGCACGGCCGGACCACATCGTCGTCCCCGAACCCGGCCAGGTATCAGTATGGGATTTTCCTCGTCCGCCGCGCGTCGAGCCGGTGCCGTTGCGCGTCCGCGTCGAGCTCGGCGGCCAGACGATCGTAGACACCACCGCCGCAGTGCGCGTGTGCGAGACCTCGAGCCCGCCAGCCTACTACGTTCCCCCCACTGATATCGTCCCCGGTTGTCTCGAGCCGAGCGAGCGCACGTCGTTCTGTGAATGGAAGGGAGTCGCGATCTACTGGACCGTACTCGCCGGTGGCCGCCGTGCGAAGGACGCCGCCTGGAGCTACCGAACGCCTGATCCCGGGTACGAGAGGATCAAGGACTACGTCGCATTCTATCCACGACGGATGGGTGCATGCTGGGTCGGCGAGCATCGCGTGGAGCCACAGCCCGGGCTCTACTATGGCGGCTGGATCACGCCCGAGCTCGTCGGACCGTTCAAGGGCGCTCCGGGCTCCGAGACCTGGTGAGCGCGACCGCCGCCGCGAAGTCCTCAGGTGTGTCGACATCCATCAGAGCCTCCGCGGGCCAATCCATGAATAGCGCCTCGTCTCGGTGGCGCTGGACCACCGTCTTGCCGCATCCCTCACCGGTCCAGGCAAGCAGCTCCGCAAAGAGCCCGCGACGGAACAACAGCGGCGGGGCGGTGACATCGCCGTAGCGCGACACGACGAGCGGCGCATCCGTGCCGCGCGACGCCGCGACGATAGCGGCGAGCATCTGCTCCGTGACCAGCACCATGTCCGCGAGCATCACGACTGCGGCACCGATCTCGGGATCCAGCCGCTCGAGTCCCCCGTGCAGCGAGCCGCTGGTGGGACCGGTGAAAGCCGGATTCACCACGAATTCGCACGCGAGACCGGCCAGCTCGGCCTGGGCTCGGGTCGCCTCGTGACCCAACACGACGACCACGGGTGAGAGCCCGGCCGCGAGCGCCCGCCGCGCGGCGCGGCGCACCACCGCCTCGCCCTCGAGCTCGAGCAGCATCTTGTTCTTGCCCATGCGGCGCGACGCGCCGGCCGCGAGGATCACGCCGGCGATGCGGGTGGGCTCAGTCGGACGGGCATGAATCGGCGCCTTGCGCTCGCGCAGCGAGTCGGCCGGACGCCCCGAGCGCACCGCGAGCACCTCGGCGATCACGGCGAGCGCGACTTGCTCGGCACCGTCAGTGCCGATGTCTAGGCCGACGGGACCGTACAGCCGACCTTCGTCGACTGCGCCCGCGGCGCTCAGGTTGCGGACGATGCGCTCGGTGCGCTGCCGCGGACCTAGCATGCCGATGTAGGGAACGGGCGTGCGGAGCAGGGCCCGGAGATAAGCCTGGTCGTCTGCGAAGTTGTGCGTCATCACGACGGCATAGCTCGCTCCGTCGAGCGACAGGCGCTCGGCCAGCTCAGCGCCGTCGCTCTCCACCAACCTCGCCGCGGTCGGGAACCGCTCGTTCGTAAGGTAGCCCGGGCGGCGGTCCACGACGACCACGCGAAAGCCGACGTCCGCCGCGAGGCGGGCGAGCGGCCGCGCGTCCTCGCCAGCGCCGAGCAGCACCAGCTGCGGCGGTGGGCAGAACACGTCGAAGAACACGCTGCGGCCAGCGATCTCGTGGAGACCCGACTGCTCGGTTCCGAGCAGGGCGCGGGCTTGCGTGGTCACAGCGCCGTTCAACTCGGTAGACTCCAGGTCGCCAGCGGAATCGTCGGCCGTCATGATCAGCCGCATCCCGCATCCCGCATCCCGCATCCCGACGATCGTCGCAACGACGAACGGCTCCCGTCGGTCGAGCAGCTCCCGCTCCCGCGGCCGGGGCTCCGACACCGGTTCGACGAACACCTCGACCTCTCCCTCGCACCCCACCCCCAGGTCCCAGGCCTCGATCTCGTCCGCGCTGGAGCAGTAGTTGCGGAGCTCGGCCTTCCCGCTGCGGATCACCTGCAACGCGACCTCGCGCACGTCCTGCTCGAGGCAACCGCCGCTCACGTTGCCCGTCGTGCTCCCGTCCTCGCCCACGAGCAGCTTGGCCCCCTCGTGCCGGTACGCCGAGCCGCGCACCCGGACTACGGTCGCGAGGGCCGCGCGCTTCCCCTCGCGCGCCAGTTCGGCGAGCCGGTCGAGCACTTCCCGCGTCTCATGCCATTGTTTCATGCTATCCGCCTATCCGACCATCCGGCCAACCGCCACGCGAGCTCCTCTAACGATGCCACGTTGCCACACGGGACGAACTCGTCCACGTGCGGCAGCGCGGCGAGGAGCCCCTGCGTCACCGGCTCGAAGCCGGGACGTCCCGCCAGCGGGTCGAGCCAGATCAGCCGGTGACAGGACCGCTGCAGTGTCGCAAGCTCGCGGGCGAGGAGCGCCGGATCATCGCGCTCCCAGCCGTCCGAGACGAGCAGCACGAGGGCGCCGCTCTTGATGGTGCGCCGCACCCAACGCCGATTCAGCTCCCGCAGGCTGGCGCCGATGCGGGTGCCGCCGCTCCAGTCGACGACCTTCACCGCGACTCGGCGCAGCGCGGCGTCCGCGTCGCGCAGCCGCAGCTCCCGGGTGATGCGAGTCAGCCGGGTTCCGAACACGAACACCTCGACCGGCGCGCCCGAGCGCGCGAGCGCGTGCGCGAACCGCAGCAACAGCCGGCTATACCGCTCCATCGATCCCGAGATGTCGCACACGAGGGCGATGGGGCGCGGCCGGGACTTGCGGCGCAGCCAGCGCCAATCCAGCGGCTCGCCGCCGGTGGCGAGGCAGCGCCGCAGCATGATGCGTGCCGCGAGTCGCCCTCCACCGCGGTCCAGGCGGCGCCGGCGCGACGGCCGGAGCGGGAGAGCAGGGCGCAGCGCAGCGAGCATCGCCGCCGCATCCCGCGTCTCCTCCGGTGTCAAGTCGGCGAAGTCCGCCGTGCGCAGCCGCTCCTCGCGACTCGCCAGGACGCGTATAGTCGTCTCATCCACGGCCTCCACCACCTCCACACCCTCCGGCGCATCCGGTCCGAAGCGCACATCGCTTCGTGGGGGCTGCACCTGCCGTAGCCGCGGCAGAGCCTCTGACGCGCCGCCCACGACCGTGCCGCGTCGCCAGAACAAATCGAACGCGGCGTCGTAAAGCGCGCGCTCCTCGCGGCGCCGCACAAAGATCACGCGCCCCGCCGCCTTCACGTCGCCGCGGCGGTCGAAGCCGAGGACCGCGAGCACCTGCGCGAAGCGGCGCGTCTGGTCCGCGTCGACCGACAGACCGGCGCGTCGCAGCACTCGGCCGAACAAGATCACGTTGCCGAGGAAGGCGTTGCCGGGAGAATGGGTGCCGGTGGTCATCGGGTTGCAGCGCGCACTTCGTCCAGCAGCTTCGCCGCGCCCCCACCTCGGAGCGCGCTCAGGTCTTCCTGGTACTTGAGGAGCGCACCCAGGGTCCGCTCGATCTGCTCCGGCTCGAGCCGCTGCGCGCCCAGCGCCGTCAGCGCGGCGGCCCAGTCGATCGTCTCGGCGATGCCGGGAACCTTGGTGAGGTCGGCCGAGCGCAACCGCTGCACGAACGCCACGACCTCGCGGGCGAGCGCGTCCGCGAGCGCCGGGCTGCGGCGGCGCAAGATCTCCAGCTCACGATCGGCGGTAGGATAGTCGATCCAGTGATACAGGCAGCGGCGCTTCAGGGCGTCGTGCACCTCGCGCGTGCGGTTGCTCGTGATGATGACGTGCGGCGGGCGCTCCGCCTTGATCGTTCCGATCTCCGGAATCGTGATGGCGAAGTCGGCGAGCACCTCGAGCAGGTAGGCCTCGAACTCCTCGTCCGCCCTGTCGATCTCGTCGATCAACAGGACGGGCGGCTGGGGCCGAGAGTTCGCGAGCGCCTTGAGCAGGGGGCGGCGGATGAGGAACTGCTCGCTGAAGATGTCGCGCGTCGCCGCCTGCTTCGCCTCGCCCCGCGCCTCGAGCAGGCGGATCTCGAGCATCTGGCGGGGATAGTCCCACTCGTACACGGCGGTGTTGACGTCGAGGCCCTCGTAGCACTGCAGCCGGATCAGCTCCGTCTTGAGCACGGCGGCGAGGGTCCGTCCTACTTCCGTCTTCCCGACTCCCGCCTCGCCTTCGAGCAGAAGGGGGCGGTCGAGCGTGAGAGCGAGATACACCGCGGTGGCGAGGTCGCGGTCCGCCACGTAGCGCTCGGCGGCGAAGGCCGCCTCGAGCGAATCGATCGTGAGCGCGTCCATCCACCCGCAATCTACTTGGAACGCTCGGCCACGCGCGCGGCGAACTTCCGCCAGAAGCTCTCCGTCAGCTGCTTCGCCGTGCCCTTGAGGAGCCGGGCTCCCACGCTCGCCACGGTCCCGCGCACCTCGGAGGTGGCGTCCCACCTGAGGCGGGAGCGGTTCGGGGCCACCGGTTCAATGGCGAGCCGGGTGCTCACGTCCACCCCCGAGCCCGGCGCCCTGCCGCGGGCCGACAGCTTCAGGCTCTTGGGCGGCGTCAGCTCGGACAGCTCGACATCGAGCTGGAACTTGAGCTTCACGCTCCCTACGCCGAACGCCGACACGACCTTGAAGTGCCGGTCGTCGACTGCCTCCACCGATTCCACGCCGGGCGCGACCGACGCCACGAACCGGTGATCGAGCAGTCGCTGCCACACCACGGCCGGCGGCGCCGCGATCTCGGGCGCCCCGGAGAACTCGAGCCGCACTAGGTCGCCCGGGCGAGCGCCTCGGTCAGGGCGCGGCGCGCCGCCACCCGGGCGAGGTGCAGCCGATACTCGCGCCCGGCGTGGATGTCGTCGTTCGCCTCGACGCCCGCCATGGCCGCCTCGGCGACCCGGCCGATCGCATCGGGATCGCCCTTCGTCCCGATCAGCGGCTTGGTCGCCGGGGCGAGGAACGGCGTCTCCGCGACGCCCGTGAACGCGAGCTCGGCCCGCGCGATGACGCCCTTCGCCACCGCCACCAGCGCCGCCGCGCCGGCCAGCGCGTAACCCGACGCCGCCTGCTCGAAGCTCGCGTACGCCATGCCGGCGCCCTTGGGAGGCCCCGGGAGCCGGATCTCGACCAGCAACTCGCCCGGCTTCAGGACGGTCGTGAACGGGCCCTTGAAGAACTTCCGCGCGGGCACCGAGCGCTTACCCCCCTTGGACTGCAGCACGAACGTCGCGTCCAGCACGAGCATGACGGGCGGCATGTCCGCCGCCGGATCGGCGTGGGCGAGGCCGCCGCCGATCGTGCCGGCGTTGCGCACCTGCAGGTCGCCGATGTGCTCCGTCACTTCGGCGATCAGCGGGTACTTCGCCCGCAGCGGCTTGGAGTCGAGCAGCTCGCGGTAGGTCGTCGTGGCGCCGATGCGCATCCCGGCCCCGGCCGCGGCGATACCCTTGAGTTGCGGCAGAGAGCCGATGTCGATCAGCAGCTCCGGCTGCGCGAGCCGGAACTTGAGGAGCGGCAGCAGGCTGTGCCCCCCGGCGATCACCTTAGCGTGCTTCCCCATCGCCTTGAGCGCGTGGTTCAGATTCTTCGCCCGGACATACTCGAAGGCGGTCGGAATCACCGTGCGCCTCCCTTCGCCTGCTGAATCGCGGTCCAGACGCGCGCCGGGGTGAGCGGCTTGTCGATGTGCGTCACGCCGAGCGGCGCGAGCGCGTCGCACACCGCGTTCACGAGCGTCGGGACGGACGCGATCGTTCCGGTCTCCCCCACGCCCTTCACACCCAGCGGGTTCACCGGGGACGGCGTGACGGTGTGCGCGGTCTCGATCTTGGGCATCTGCGATGCCTTCGGGACCGCGTAGTCCATCAGCGTGCCCGTGAGGAGCTGCCCGTCCTCGTCGTACACCGCCCGCTCCTGCAGCGCTTCGCCGAGCCCCTGGATCACGCCGCCGTGTACCTGGCCCTCGACGATCATCGGGTTGATCTGCGGTCCGCAGTCGTCCACCGCGATGTAGCGCAGGATCTTCACCTCGCCCGTCTCGGCGTCCACTTCGACCGTGCAGATGTGGGTGCCGAAGGGAAACACGAAGTTCGTCGGGTCGAAGAAGGCTGTCGCCTCGAGCCCGGGCTCCACACCCGGCGGCATGTTCCACGCCACGTTCGCCATCAGCGCCAGCTCGCCGAAGCTCTTGCTTTTGTCCGGGGAGCCCTTCACCACGAACTTCCCGTCCTTCCAGTCGAGGTCCGCCTCGTTCGCTTCGAGCAGGTGAGCGGCGATCTGCTTCGCCTTCGCTTTCACACGCTGCGCGGCGACCTTGACCGCGCTGCCGCACACGGCGGTGGTGCGGCTGCCGTACGTCCCCCAACCCTGCGGCGTCGCCTCCGTGTCGCCCGCCACGACTTCGACGTTCTCGACCGGAAGCCCGAACTCGTCGGCGACGATCTGGGCGAACGTCGTCTCCTCGCCCTGGCCGTGCGGCTTGGCGCCGATGTAGGCGCGCACCACCCCGGTCGGGTACACGCGCACGATCGCCGAGTCGTACAGCCCGCCGCCGAACCCGACGGCCCCCGCCACCTGCGAGGGGCCGAGGCCGCAGATCTCACAGTACGTCGTGACGCCGATGCCGAGATAGCGCCCGTCCTTGCGGGCCTTGGCCTGCTCGGCGCGGAACTTCTTGTAGTCGATCATCTGCAGGGCCTTGTCGAGCGCGCCCTGGTAGTTCCCCGAGTCGTAGGTGATCCCGGTCGCGACGGTGTAGGGGAACTTGTCGTTAGGGATCAGGTTCTTGCGGCGCACCTCCACCGGGTCCATCCCGATCTTCCGGGCGTACAGGTCGATCATCCGCTCGAGCAGGAACGTGGCTTCGGGGCGACCGGCGCCGCGGTAGGCGTCCACCGGGGTGGTCGTCGTGTACACCCCGTAGACGGTCCCCGCGATGTTCGGGATGGCATAGGGCCCCGAATACATCAGGCCGTGCAGGATCGTCGGGATCCCGGGCGCCGCCGTCGAGGCGTAGCCGCCGAGCCCGGCGTAGACCCGCGTGCGGAGCCCCGTGATCTTGCCGTCCTTGGTGCCGCACAGCTCCACGTGCTCGACGTGGTCGCGGCCGTGGATCGTCACCTTGTAGTTCTCCGAGCGGTCCTCGGTCCACTTGACGGGCCGGCCCAGGTCCAGCGACGCGAAGCTCACCAGCGCCTCGTCGGCGTAGCCGGGGATCTTGCTGCCAAACCCGCCGCCCACTTCGGGGGCGATCACGCGGATGCGATGCTCGGGGAGCTTCGTCATCACCGACAAGAGAAAGCGGTGGATGTGCGGGTTCTGGGACGTGATCCAGCAGGTGAGCTGGCCCGTGCCGGGGTTGTAGCTCGCGCAGGCGGCGCGCGGCTCCATCGCGGTGGGCAGGAGCCGTGGCTGGAGGATGCGCTGCTCGAGCTTCACCGGCGCCTCGGCGAATGCCTTGTCAGCGTCGCCCCCCGTCACCTTCCACGTGAACGCGACGTTGTTGGGGACGTCGGCATGGAGCTGAGGGGCGCCCTTTTGCGCCGCCCGCTCCGGGTCCACCACGGCGTCGAGCGGGTCGTAGTCCACCTCGATCAGGTCGAGCGCGTCGCGCGCTGCGGCGCGCGACTCCGCCACTACCAGCGCGATCCCGTCGCCGACGTAGCGCACCTTGTCCACGGCCAGCACTGGATGCGGCGGCACCTTCAGATCACAGTTCGGCACGTTCCAGGCGCAGGGGACGGCGTTCACCTTGTCCCTTAGGTCGGCGCCCGTGTAGACGGCGACCACCCCCGCCGCCTGCTTCGCCTTCGCGACGTCCACCTGCTTGAGCTTGGCGTGCGCGTAGGTGCTGCGCAGAATCGCGGCGTACAACAGCCCCGGCAGCTTCACGTCGTCGGTGTAAGTCGCTCGGCCGGTGACGAGCCGCGGGTCCTCGCGCCGCTTGATCCCGGAGCCGAACAGCGTGGCCATGACGAGCCTCCTAACGCAGCGCGCCCGCCGCGGACTGGATCGCGGCGACGATGTTCTGGTAGCCGGTGCAGCGGCACAGATTGCCTTCGAGCGCGTGACGAATCTCGGCCTCGCTGGGCGTGGGGTTTTGTGAGAGGAGATCGACGGCGGTCAGGATCATGCCGGGCGTGCAGAACCCGCACTGCAGCCCGTGCTTCTCCCAGAACGCCTGCTGCAGCGGGTGGAGCCGGCCGTCCCCGCTCAGGCCCTCGATGGTCGTGATCTGTTTCCCTTCGGCCTGCACCGCCAGGACGGTGCAGCTCTTCACCGCCCGGCCGTCGAGCAGCACCGTGCAGGCGCCGCATTGACTCGTGTCGCAACCGATATGGGTGCCCGTGAGGTCGAGCTGATCGCGCAGCACGGACGCGAGCAGCGCGCGCGGCTCGACCTCCGTGGTGCGCGTCGCGCCGTTCACGTCGAGGGTGATGGAGCGTTTCATTTGGAGCAGGGCTCGCTTTCCGCGGGATTCGGGGAAGGGTGGGTAATATGCCGCCGGGGCGAGCAGGCGCAATCGTTCCCCCTCTCCGCACCGCGGAGAGGGGGTCAGGGGGTGAGGACCTATTTCTCCCGCGCCACCGTCGGCTCGGCGAACGCGGGTCGCGGCAGGGGCGGCAGGCCGAGGTGCGCTCGGGCGCGGTTCAACGCGTCGTCGATGTTGCCGTGGATGTTCTCCTCGCCGACGTCCTCGTACAGCCCCGAGCGCTCGATGGCCACTACCGGCTGGGCGTGCACGTCCGACAGGATGACGAGCGAGCCGTCGCGGCGGCTCCGGTGCACCAGGTCGCGCAACGCGTTCAGCCCCGTCGAGTCGATCGCCGGAACGTGCCGCATCCGCAGGATCAGCACCTTCGGCTTCCCGGAGATGCGGCCGAGCCGGTCCTTGAACATCTCGGCCGCGCCGAAGAAGAACGGGCCGTTGATCTCGTACACCTCGACCCCTTCGGGGACGACGCGCCGCCGCACGGCGTTCGGGTCGCGCTCGAAGTCGTCGACGGGGTCGCGGAACTCGTGCGTGAGCACGTTGATGTTGGTCACCTCGGCCATGCGCCGCATGAACAGGAACGCCGCGAGCACCATCCCCACCTCGATCGCCACCGTCAGGTCGACGAGCACGGTGAGCAGGAACGTCGCCAGCAGCACCGCGACGTCGCTCTTCGGCGCCCGGAACTCGGACAGGAAGGTGCGCCACTCGCTCATCCGGTAGGCGACCACCACGAGGATCGCCGCGAGCGTGGCCATGGGAATGAGGCCGGCCCAGCGGCCGAAGAACAAGGCGATGAGGAGCAGCGTGACCGCGTGCACCATCCCCGCCACCGGCGTCCGGCCGCCGTTCTTCACGTTGGTAGCCGTGCGCGCGATCGCGCCGGTTGCCGGAATCCCGCCGAACAGCGGCGACGCGATGTTCGCCACCCCCTGCGCCACGAGCTCCATGTTCGAGCGGTGGCGGCCCCCGATCATGCCATCCGCCACCACGGCCGAGAGGAGCGATTCGATCGCGCCGAGCAGCGCGATCGTGAACGCCGGTGCGATGAGCCCGGGGAGCTGCTGCACCGTCATCGCCGGGAGCTTGGGCAGGCGGAGCGTTGCATCGATGGCGCCGAACCGCGTGCCGATGGTTTCGACTGGGATATGGAGCAGCTGGACCACGGCGGTGGTGACGATCAGCGCGACGAACGGGCTCGGCACGCGCCGGTTCAGGTACGGCCACCCCACGATGATTGCGAGGGCAACCACGGCGACCAGCACCGCCCACGGAGCGGCCGTGTCGAGGTGGGCGCCGAAGGCGCGCCACTTGTCCAGGAAGTCCGCGGGCACGGCCCCCATGCGGAGGCCGAGGAAATCCTTCACCTGGCTCGAGAAGATGATGAGCGCGATGCCGCTGGTGAAACCGATGGTCACGGGGAAGGGGATGAACTTGATCGCACCGCCCAGTCGCACCAGGCCGAACAGGAGCAGGATCACGCCCGCCATCAGGGTGGCGGCGGCCAGCCCGTCCACGCCGTGCTTCTGGACGATCGCGTACACGATGACGACGAACGCCCCGGTCGGACCGCCGATCTGGACGCGCGAGCCGCCCAACGCCGAGATGAGGAACCCGGCCACGATCGCGGTGAACAAGCCCCGCTCGGGAGTGACGCCGCTCGCGATCGCGAACGCGATCGCGAGCGGCAGCGCGACGATGCCGACGATCACCCCCGCGACTACGTCGGCAAACAGCTGGTCGCGGCTGTACCCCTTGAGCGTGGTGACGAGTTTCGGGACGAGCTGGTCCAGGTGTCGCTACCGGTCAGGAGGCAGCAGAGAATCTAATGGTGTCCGACGTGTAGGGGCGCAGCATGCGGCGCCCCTACGCTACTGCGCCGCGTTTTCGGCCATGCCAACCCGCGGGTCTACCCGCGCGGTCAGCCCGCCAGCCCCAGCACCCGATCGAGCGAGCACGCCCCGGGCCCGAGCGCCACCACTGCCAGCGCCGCGATGACGAGCACCAGGTTGTATTCGTAGCCGCCGTTTTGCACGAAGAAGCCCTTTGGTCCGTGGACCTTGGCGATCGCCACCGCCATGGTCGCCAGCACGAGCAGTCCTGCGAGCGGCGTCAACAAGCCGAGCAGGAACAACAGCCCGGCCGCGAGCTCGCCGCCGACCGCCAGCGCGGCCCACAGTGCCGCCGGGCGGAACCCCAGGCTCCCGATGAACCCGGTGGCGCCCGCGAACCCCGGCCCCCCGAACGCGCCGAATGCCTTCTGCCCCCCGTGGGCCAGAAACACCACGCCCAACGTCACGCGCAGCACCAGCAAACCCAGATCTGCAAACATGATTCCCCCCCCCTCCATATTGCTTCGAAATCGAGATATTTGACCTCGAACCATATCGGGGAACAACTTTCCTAACCGCAGGGTTCCGGAGGCGACATGAAACGCTCACCGAGCGCGGCCCGCGCCGACGTGCCGCTCAAGCTTTGGATCGTGCTGGCCCGGGCGTTCGACGCGGTGAACCGCCATTCGCGCGCCAGCATCGCACGCTTCGGGCTCGGGACCACCGAGTTCGGAGTGCTGGAGGTGCTGTACCACAAAGGAGAGCTGCCCGTGTGCGAGGTGCAGCGGCGCATCCTGGTCGAGTCGAGCAGCACCACCTACGTCGTGGACAAGCTGTACGAGCGGGGCCTCGTGCGGCGGCGGCCCAGTGCCACCGACCGCCGGGTGACGCTGCTCGCCCTCACGACGACGGGACGACGACTCATCGAGCGCAGCTTTCCCCCCCACGCAGCGGCGATGCGGCGGGCGGTCGGCGCGCTGCCGCCGCGCGAGCAGGCGCAGGCCGTGCGCCTGCTGCGGGCGCTGGGGACGGGCGCCGCCCTACAACCCTTGGCGGAACCGTAACCCGAGCGTCCGATACCGGAACGCCTCGGTTCGCGTGCCCGTCGTCGACGTAGCGCCGGCGGAGTTCGTAATCGAGCCGACAAGCGCCAGCTCGTTGTTGGCGCCCCAGCCCCGGGACACCATCAGCCCGAAATGCCACGCCGTTTGATGGGCGGCGCCACGAAACACTTGCTGTGAGCCGAGCCCGCCTTCCGCACGTAAGCCCCAGCGCCTGCGCTGCCACTGATACACGACGCGCCCCTCGAGCACGCTGAAACGATCCGGCGCGAAGTACCGCCCGGGTGCCGCCCGCCGATACCCCAGCACCCGAGCGAACGGGCCGATTTGCAGGCCGCGCACGGCGCGCCCCAGCACCGAACCGACGGCCGAATAGCGGCGGTTGCCGTCGGAGAGCCACGCGCCGCCTCCGCCCCCGGAGATCGACCAGCCGGGTACCGGCGACACGTCGAAGCTCAAATCGACGGCGTCGAGAGTGAGGGCCTGACGCATCAGCGCCGCCGTTTCGTCGAACGGCGTGCGGCTGTAGCCGACGCTCACGGCTGCGTAGCGTGCTGGATGGAGACCGAGCCCGAGTTGCGCGGTGAGCGGCGTGCGGGCGGGGCCGACGTCGGGCTCAACCCGCCGCGCGCCCAGGCCGGCGCGCAGCACTGCACTCCCGCCCAGCGCAGCGATGGCGTAGCCGCCCGCGCCGAAGCTCGTGCCGTCGCCGGCCGGGTCCGCCGCCCGGCGCCAACCGGCGTGGAGCGTCCCGCGTAGCTGCCCGCCCAGCGACGCCGTGAGCGTTCCCTCCTGGGCGACAAAGGTGTTGTCGTCCGAGTCGCCCGCCCCGTCCCCCGTCGTCGCGACCTCGGGGCGCAGTGCCGCCCGCACCACCCGCTCGAGCTCGCGGGCGGTCCGGTCCAGAGGAGCCGCCGCGCGCGCCCGGGCCGCGTACGCCTCGGCGAGTGCCGGCTGGCCTTTCCAGTAGAGCGTCTGCGCGAGCCCGATGAGCAGCTCGGCCGCGTCGGGGTGGGCGGTGAGCGCCGCCCGCCACAGCCGCTCCGCCCGCTCGAGGTCGCCCCGCCAGGCGACCACGCGAGCCCGCCCGGCAAGCGCGTCGACCCGCCCGGGGGAGCGTGCGAGCACGGAGTCGTACAGGACGAGGGAGACTTTGGTGTGTCCCGCCCACGCGAGCACCTGCGCCTGGGCGACCCTGACGTCTTCGTCATTCGGGTCGAGCCGGCGCAGCCGGTCAAAGCGCCACAACGAGCGCGCCAGTTTGCCATCCCAACTGTCCAGCGTGGCGAGCCGAAACAGCGCGTGCTCGTTCAGCGAATCGGCGGCGAGGACCCGCTCGTATCCCGCGCGCGCCGCCGCATAGTCGCCGCGCCGGAATGCCTCGTCCGCCTGGGGCAGCTGTGCCGCGAGCAGCGCCGGGATCGCCAGGAGTGCGAGCACAGGGCTGAAAGAGCGTCGGGCATCGGTGTTTCCCATCCTGAAGGATGGGCTCGGCGGGGCACAACGCTGAACCGTGGTGTGCTTTAGCACAGTAGTTCGCCGAGCCCACGCTTCAGCGTGGGAACCATCCCGGCGCGGACCTCGCGGTTCCCTCACCACCTGCACCCCGAGCGCGGCCAGCAGAACGACCATGAACGGCCAAGATAATGAAAGCCGGGGTCCGCATGGGCCCCGGCTTACGCGCACGGCACGGCGTCCGGCGGGCTAGCGCTTCACCGCGTTCACCGCCCCCAGGGCGTCCAGGTACCCGGCGCCCACCTCCCACAGCGCGAACCCCGGCAGCGGCCGCGCGGTACTGGTGATCGCATTCAACACCTGGTCCGGCGTGAGCGTCCCGCCCGCCGCCTCCTGCATCAGCGCCACGACCCCGACGACGTGCGGCGTCGCCATCGAGGTGCCCGACGCGCAGGTGTAGTACGGCTCGTTGGCCAGGCTGATGGCGCAGGTGCTGGTCAGGTTGAAATCGTGGTTCGCGTCGAGGCCGTTGAGCACCGTTCCCGTGGACGCGCGCGTCGAGACGATGTGGACGCCGGGCGCGGTGATGTCGGGGTGGTACATCGGATTCTTGGGGATGCCGCGCGACGAGAAATCGGCGAGGATCGGCGCCCGATTCTGGCCGGTCGGATCGTCGCAGTGAATCGCCGAGTTCGTCGGGTCGGGGCTCACGAGCTTGCACCCCGCCGCCACGCCGATCACCCACGGCGCCACACTGTACGGGTTCAGCGTGTTCTGATCCGGCCCCTCGTTGCCCGCGGCGAACACGACGGTGATGCCGTGGTCGTGCACGGTCTTCGAGGCTTTGTTAATTGGATCCTTGGGGTCGAACGCACCGCTCGTCCCCCACGAGTTGTTCACGACCTGGATGTTGTACGCCTTCTGGTGCTCGAGGATGTAATCGAATCCCGCGAGCGCAAAGAAAATGAACAGAATGTCTCCCGTCCCAACGCCCATGAGATTCGCGCCCGGGGCGACGCCGGTGTAGTAGCCGCTCGAGGCGCTGCCCAGGGCCGCTGCGATGCCGGCGACATGGGTGCCGTGGCCGACCGACGTCTCACTGTTCGGGAGGTTCTCGGCGAAGATGTCCAAGCCCTGCTTGAGGGGCTTCGGGGCCGGTCCCTTGAACGTCACCACGTCGCTCAGATTGAAGATGACCTTCACGTTCTGGACGGTGTGCGTGGGATAGACCAGGTCCGGGTTGTACAGCCCGTCGATCCCCGAGTCGAGGATCGCGATCCCCACCCCCTTTCCCGTGATGCCCATCGCCTGCACGGCATCGGCCCGAATCGTCGGCACGCTCTCGTGCAGGAGCAGGCCATAGAGCCCGCCGGGACGGCCGTAGTACTGCAGCTGCCTGTTCAAGTAGACCGACTGGACGCCGGGCAGCGCAGCGATCGCGCTGATCTGCGCCGGAGTCGCGACTCCCGCGACGAGCTCGAGGTGTTTGAACTGCACCACGCCCGCGCCGAGGTCGAGCATCGCGTTGCTCACGGCATCGCGCGTGGTGAGCGTCTCGTCGTAATTGGCGATTACTTCCAGGCTCGCGGTCGGCGCCGCGCTCGCGAGGGCGGCCGACAGCGCGGGGTCCAGCACACTTGCCTGCAGGCGCGGCGCCGCGGGTCTCGGCCCGGCGACCTCGGGCCGTTCCCGGCACGCAGCGGCGAGCGCCAGCAGGGCGACCAGAACGGAGCGTCTCATGCGTCCCCTCCTAGGTGTGGGATGGAGCGAGCGGCAGGAGGGGCAAGACTGATGCCGATTAACCGCCAGCGGACCCGGGCGCCGCTTGTGGCGGACACGCAGCACCGGCGGGGAGCGCGCCGGGCTCCGATTGATCAGTGGAACGTGACGCCCAACCCGAAGTCGACTACGTTCTGCTTCCAGCCGGTCGCGAACGTTCCTCCACCCCCCGACAGCCCGAGCTCACCGACCCCGCCGTAGACGAAGTTGGCCACCGGCGTGAGTGAGACGTTGCGGCCGACCCGGACGTCGTATCCGACCCCCGCTGTGAACCCCCAACCCGTGCCGGTTATCGACGGGCTCGTGTCCACGTTGTAGCTCGAAAAGCCCAACCCACCGCTCAAGAAGAGGCCGCTGGCCGCGACGGGATAATAGAAGAGGGACGCGGTGACATTGCCGATCGTCTCGGTTGCCCCGCCGCCCGAGTGCGACCAGCCGTTGATCGCGCCACCGATCAGCAGGTTGCGGCTGGGCGTTCCGCCCAGCTTCAGAAACGCCGTGACACCGCCCGTGCGGGGGCCGCTGTTGCAGCTGTCGCAGGTGATGTTGGCGGAGCCATAGCCCAGGCCGAAGCCGATCCAGAATCCTTCGCGCCGCTGCGGGTACTGCGCCTCGGCCGGGGGTGCGACGGCCACAAGCACTCCCCCAAGCGCGACGACGCGCGCCACGATACGCATGGAAACCCCCTGTGAGATCACGTGTTAGCGCCTGAAACCACGCCGCGCTCGAGCGGGGCGAATTCTATGCCGCATCGGCGCAGCAGGAGCGGCGCCGCTGCACTGTCCCCTCGTGATGTCAGGTGAGCGGCGCCAGCGCCCAACGGGCGCCCGGCGCCTAAGTGTGGTGTTGCGCAAATCCGGCCAAGGCTGCACATTCTCCGCGACGGCACGGCGATTGCTATGGGTAAGGTCTGCTGGAGCGTCGCCAAAATCGTGCATCAAATGCAAAAAGCAGTTGACGGTGAGAAAGGGGCGCGCTAGCTTCGACCCATGAAACTCATCACCACTATCGTGCGACCCGAGCGCCTGCCGGAGGTCAAGGCGGCGCTGTTCCGGGCCGGCGTCACCGGGATCACGCTGACCCGCGTCAGCGGCCACGGGGGCGAGCAGGAGATCATCGAGCAGTATCGCGGCACCACCATCGTCATGGAATTCCAGGAAAAGGTGAAGATCGAGATGGTCTGCTCGGAGCCATTTGTGGAGCCGTGCATCAAGGCCATCCTGTCGTCCGCGCGCACCGGCGAAGTCGGCGACGGCAAGATCTTCGTGCAGCCGATCGAGCGCGTGATCCGGATTCGCACCGGCGAGCTCGATAACGCGGCGCTCACCGCGGTGAACGCGGACGAAGTCCAGCGTGCCGCGCTCGAGACCGCCCAGCATGCCGGCGCGACCGCCGGGGAGGAAACATGAGACTGCCCTTACTCACGATCGACGCCGCGGCGATCTCGGCGGGCGACACCGCCTGGGTGCTCGCCTCCACGGCGCTCGTGATGGTGATGACCGTCGGCCTGGCGTTCTTCTACGGCGGGCTGGTACGGCCGAAGAACGCCCTCAACACCATGATGATGAGCGTGGTCGCGCTCGGCCTGATCAGCGTGCAGTGGGTCCTCGTCGGCTACTCGATCGCGTTCGGGCACGGCTCGCCCTTGTGGGGCGGCCTCGCCTGGCTGGGCTTCCGCGGCGTGGGGGGCGATCCTGACCCCGCGTACGCGGCCACGATCCCGCTGCAAGCGCACGCGATGTTTCAGCTGATGTTCGCGATCATCACGCCGGCGCTGATCTCGGGGGCGATCGTGGAGCGGATGCGGTTTCGGGCCTACGTCGTGTTCCTGCTGTTGTGGGCGACGTTCATCTACGACCCGCTCGCCCACTGGGTGTGGGGCGCGGGCGGCTGGCTGCAGAAGCTGGGGGCGCTCGACTTCGCGGGCGGCACGGTCGTGCACATCAGCGCCGGCGTGTCCGCGCTGGTCGCGGCGCGGATGCTGGGCCCCCGGCGGGACTTCAAGCGCACCGCCATCGTCCCGCACAACGTGCCGCTCGTGCTGCTCGGCGCCGGGCTCTTATGGTTCGGGTGGTTCGGCTTCAACGCCGGCTCCGCCCTTGCCGCCAACGGCCTGGCCGCCCTCGCGTTCACCAACACCAACACCGCGGCCGCCATGGCGCTCGTCACATGGGCGTGCCTGGATCTGGTGCGGTCCGGCAAGGTGACGGCGGTCGGAGCCGCCACCGGCCTTGTGGTCGGGCTCGTGGGCATCACCCCCGCAGCAGGATACATCACGGCGCCTGCCTCCCTCGCGGTCGGCGCGGTGAGCGCGCTGGTGAGCTACACCGCGATCCAAATCCGCTCAACGACCCGGCTCGATGACTCGCTCGACGTGTTCTCCTGCCACGGACTCGCAGGAATGGCTGGGGCGATGTTGACCGGTGTGTTCGCGACCAAGCTCGCCAACCCGGCGGGCGGCGACGGCTGGCTGGCCGGCAACTTCGCGCAGATGGGGATTCAGTTGGTCGCGGTGCTGGCGACCGTCGTGCTGGCCGCGACGGGGACGGCCGTGATCATGCTGATCGTCAAGGCCACGGTCGGGGTCAAAGCCGACGTGCGCGCCCAGCTGCGTGGCCTCGACCTGAGCGAGCACGGCGAAGAGGCGTACTTCGGCGAGCAGGGCGCGATCGCCGGGTCGGGCACGGCACTGGGCGAGAGTGTCATCGTTTCATCCGTTCCTGCGACGCCCTTGGAGGCGCCGGCCGTCAGCTAGCGTTTTTGGCATCCTCGAGCGCCGCGGCGTACTCCCGGCCCATCCGCTCGAGCGAGAACAGCTCGATCGCCCGCCGCCGCGCCGCGCTGCCGAGCGCACTGCGGCGCGGCGGATCGGCGAGCAGCTCGGCGAGCGCCAGCGCGTACTGCTCCGGATCGTCGGAGGTGAGGACGCCGGCGTCGCCCAGCACTTCGCCGAGCGCGGCTCCGGCTACGGCCACCACCGGACGGCCACACGCCATCGCCTCGGCGAGCGCGAGCCCGAACGTCTCCACCGGGCAGGCGTGGACCACGCACGTGGCGGCGTTGTACGCCGTCGCCAGCTCGACCGGCGCCAGGAACCCCAGCAAGCGGGCGTCGAGCCCGAGCCGCGCCGCTTGGTCGCGGATCAGCCCGGCGAACCCGCCCTCGCCACACACCAGGAGCGGCGGCCCCTGCGGCCCGAGCCGAGCGAGCGCGTCGAGCAGCCAGTCATAGCGCTTCTCGCGCTCTAGCGCCCCCACCGCCAGCAGGAACGGGCGGTCGCCCAACCCGTGCCGCTCCCGAAACGCGCGTCCCCCGGCGGCGTCGGGCCGGAACCGCTCCGCATCCACGGCCTCGTAGATCACCCGTGCTGGTCGCCGCACCATGAACGGCGCCACCGACCGCGCCTGCGCTGCGGCCGCGCGGGTGAGAAAGACGGTCAGGGCCACGCGCCGGTACGCGAGCCTCACCACCGCGTCGTGCGGCGGCGTCGCTTGGCCGACGTTGTGGCGATACACCAGCGTGAAGCGCCGTGCCAGCGACGCCAGCGCCCCCAGCCGGAGATCGCGCGGCTTCTCGGCCAGGACCACATCGCTCCCGAGCTCCCGCAGCGCGCTCAGCAGAATGCGAGCCTCCCGGAGACCCGTGTCGCGGATCGGCAGCTCGCGCACCGCAAGCCCCTGCGCGGCGAAACCGGCGGTAACGGCCGGCATCGTGGCGAGCAGGTCGACGGTGTGTCCGTGTCCGGCCAGGCCGCGCGCGATGTTGGCGAGGCTCGTCCCCGAACCGCGCCACGTCCGCGCCGACGTCAGCAGCGCTACGCGCACCGCCCCTTCCCCCTTCCCTCTTCCCCAGCCTCACGACCCATGAAACCACCGCAACCGAAACAAGTCCCACGCGAACCGTCCGGGCGAAGTGAGGCAGGTGATCGGGATACGCCGCAGCTCGAGCGGATCCGTCGCGTCGCTGTTCATGCGGCGCCGGATGATGACCCCGGCCTCGTAGCCCGCATCGCGCGCCAATTGCAGCGTCGCGCGGTTGTAGTCGCCGTATGGGTAGCACACGACGGTCACGGGCTTTCCCAGGAGCGCGCCCAGCTGCTCGCGCGACGAGCGGAGCTCGCGCAGCGCGTCGACTGACCCCAACCTGGTGAGGCGGGCGTGTGTCGCTGTATGCGAGCCGAAGTCGATTCCCCCTCCCCCTCCGCGCCCCTCCGCCTGCATCGAGCGGATGTCGGCGGCGTCGAGCAGCGGCTCTTGGAGCTCGTCTCGATCCCAGGCGTTGGTCTTCCCCAGCTGGGCCGTCACGAGGAAAATCGTGGCACCGAAGCCGTACTGGCGCAGCAGCGGGAGCGCGATGGTGCGGTTCGAGCGGTAGCCGTCGTCGAAGGTGATGATGATGGCGCGCGGGGGCAGGAGGCGCTCGCCCCGGCGGTAGGCGAGGTAGTCGGCGAACGTGATGCTCGCGTAGCCCCGCCGCGCCAAAAACGCGAGCTGCGCCTCGAACTGCTCGGGTGTCACGTAGTTCTTCGGGTAGCGTGAGCCCGGCGGGATGCGGTCGATCTTGTGGTACACGAGGATCGGCAGCTTCATGCGAGCACATGATAACCCGGTGCGGCCGTTTTCACCGCCCCGCGACCTCGATGTCCCGCATCGCGACCGCCCGCCGCCCGCTCGCGCCGTGCACGGCGATCTCGATGCGGTACCGCCCGGGCGAGAGGCCCGACAGGTCGACTGCCAGCGGCCGGCTGGCGACGGCGCCGCGCAGCTGGGGCAGCTCCTGCCACTCGAGCCGCACCGAAGCGCGGCGTCCCGCGATGTGCAGCGACTCTGCGGCGCGGCGCAGCCACCCCGAGCCGACCGGCAGTACGGTGACGACGGTGGTCGTAGCCTCGGCCGAGTCGAGCCCGGCGATTTCCCAGAAGAGCCCGACGCGCGCGCTCCCCCGCACGACCGTCGAGCCCCGCACGTAGGGGAGCACCGCCGCGAGCTCGGTAGGCAGCGAGTCGGGAGGATTGAACAGCAGGATGTCGGAGAGGGATAACCCGTCCCGGGTGTCGTGTGGGCGCACGCCGTAGCGCGCCCGCGCGACGTGTCGCCGAGCGGCGGCGACGAGCTCGAGGCTCATGAGCTGCGGTCCGGCGCCCACCTTGGCGACGATAACATCCCGGGAGCTCGCGGCTGGGCGGCGCTCGATCACCGGTGCGCTCCGTTCGTCGCGGGCGAGCACCAGCGCCACGTCGCGAGCCGCCCCCTCCCCGAACAGGGTGTCGTCGCTCACGTCATAGGCGGCGACGACCAGGCACGAATCACCGCGCCGGAACAGGGCGACCTGGTGCTCGAGCGGTGCGAACGCGGTCGCGTACGCCGGCGCGTAGCGCTCGCGGGGGCGAGGAGCGGCCGGCGTCCAATGCTCCGCGTGCGAGCTTCCGGGGTCATCGAACGCCCCGGCGTCTGGCAGGAAATGAAACGCCGGCTCGGGCTCGTGACTCGTGACCAGCGGCTCGGTCAATCCGATCGAGCGGGACGGTTGCTGGGTCCAGTACGCCGGCCAACCGTACCGCAGCAGCGTCTCGCGCATGTCATCACCCCAGGACATGGCAAAGGGCGAGCGCGCGTCCTGCTCGATGCGGGCCATCGTGGCGCGGGCCAGGTGCTCGGTGCGGCGGTCGTTACCGGGGAGCGAGTAGAGCGGCTGGGCGAGCCACCATAACCGCTCCTCGAACGCGCCGCGCTCGTCGCAGGGGAGCCGCCGGTAGCGCCGGGCCAGCTCGCCGTCGAGCAGCAGCGACACGTCGGTCCAGCGACACCGTTCGTCGCGCGGCATGTCCCGCAGGGCGGTCCGAAACGCGGAGTCCGCGCCGGCGTAGTTCCCGGCGACGTGCTGCGCGAGGCCCGCCAGCGCCTCGCACCACCACGGCGCGGCGCGGCACGCCTGGGCGGCGGCGAGCGCGTCGGCGCTGCGGCCGCTCTGGAGCAGGTAGCGCACCCGCTGGCCCGCGATCCAGTCGTCACCTGGGACCGCAGCCGCCGCCGTGTCGAGCCGCGCGACTAGCCGGTCGCGTGCCCGCCCGATGCGCTCGGGCTCGGGCGGCGGGGAGCCAGGCGACGCCGCGCCGTCGTCGTACCAGAAGCAGAACCGGCCGATGCGCTCATCGCAGTCGGTGCCGCCGGCTCCGAACTGCGTGGGGAGGTTGTGGCGCCGGACCGATTCGAACTCCGCCTGCGCCTCGCGGGCGGAGCGGAGGACGTGTTGCGAGTCGCGCTGCTGGACGGCCGCCCTGGCTTGGCCCTCGGGCGCGATTTGACCGGCGAGTGCGAGAAGGATCGCCGGCGCCCTAGTCCCTATGGCAGCGAGGCGCTGCGTAGTTCTGCGCCGAGTCGCATTTTCTCGATGCTGGATCCGGCACCTCGTCGCGTATTGTGGTCCCACGGGCGGCGGCACGTGTGGGGTTTCGCGTCTCGGCCTTCGAGCTTGCCGGGGTTCGCAGCCGGATAGGTGCTGGTGTGGCGAAACGGTAAACGCAGAGATCCCACACATCTCTGGGCGCAAGCCCTTGTGGGTTCGAATCCCACCACCAGCACCCCCGCGTGGGGTCGACTATTGACTCGGCAACGCTAACCTATGATGTTGTCATTCGTGTGGGGTCTCTGCGTAGCTGGTTTCGCTACGCCATGGGAAGCCGGAAAGCGCTTTGCTTTCCGGCTTCCCGTTTTCTCCAACCGAGCTATCACAGCCGCTTCTATCAGCTGGATCAGCGCCCAGGGGTGTCCGGGGCGGCGACGACGTTCCCCGCGGGGACGGACGGTGCAACACGGAGGGCAGGGCGCGCTACCTTCGGCCCGGTGACCTCAGTCACCGTCACTACGCCGCTCAACTGTGTAGCATGCGCTTCATGGCGTACCAACACAAGCTGTCCCGCACGCTGGCCCTGTTGGTCCCCATCGTAGCGGTCGTCTCGTGCCAACAGCCCAGCGCGGCTCCCGTAGTCCCCCCGCCCCCGCCGCCCGGAGCGACGATTCTCGTGCAAGAGACATTCGAGGATCAGGCCTTCGGGACGCGCGGCTGGTACGACAACGTTGCAATGACCACGACCACGGCCCAGCACATCCCGGGTAGCACGCGGGCTCTGGAGGCGCATTTCACGGCCGGCGCGACGACGCCCACCTGGGGTGGTGCCGCCCGGCACCTGTTCACCGCCACCGAGTCGGTGTACTTGAGCTACTGGGTCAAGTACAGCGCCAACTGGGTCGGGTCGGGCCAGCCCTACCACCCGCACGAGTTCCTGTTCCTGACGAACGAGGATGACGCGTACATCGGGCCGTCGGCCACGCATCTCACGACGTACGTCGAGCACAGCTACCAGAACGGCGGGATTCCAGTCTTACAGCTGCAGGATGGGCTCAACATCGATCAGACACGGATCTTGCAGGATCTCACCGCACTCACCGAGAGCCGGGCGGCGGCCGGGTGTAACGGCAACGCCGACGGCTATGCGACCGGGTGCTACAACTCGGGCGGCGGCGTGTTCGACAACGAGAAGAAGTTCGCCGCGGCGCAGCCGTCGTTCCTGCCCAGCCCCGGGCCCGGCTACAAGGGTGACTGGCACTTCGTGGAGGCGTATTTCAGGCTCAACTCGATCCAGGGCGGCAAGGGGGTGCCGGACGGCATCGTGCGCTACTGGTTCGACGGGCAGCTGGTGATCGAGCACACCGACGTGCTGCTCCGGACCGGCGCGCACCCCAACATGAAGTTCAATCAGTTCATGATCGCGCCGTACATTGGGGACGGGTCGCCGGTCGACCAGAGCATGTGGGTGGACGATCTCACGGTGGCGACGGGGAGACCGTAGCAGGCGTCATCCCTCGCACAAGCAGCGAAGGCCCTGCGCGAGCGCAGGGCCTCTTTAGTGCGGAGCGCCATCCCGGTGAACGAATCGATCTCGGTCACCGAGCCTCCGATCACCTCATGTCCAATAGGCGGCGCTCTTCGCGAAAGAGTCCTGGTGAGGTACGCCTGCATTGCGGCCTACCGGGCGGCGCCGGCACTCGACACTGGATTAACTGAGTCCCGCCGAGTATGAGCTGCGGCTCCGCCGCCTAACCCAGGTGTCCATCAAACCAGGGCAACATCACCGTCAAGACACACCCGTGTCGCGATCCCGTGACTCTGCTTCCAATCTACGGACCCTCCTAACACCTCCCCAAACCCCGGCGATTATGGCAATGGGAATAGCCACAACCATTAGGCCGGCCAAGTAGTCTCTATTCGCCGCCCATCGGTGGACCTCAAAGTACCATAGTAGAACAAGGCCGACGATTGAGGCAAGGATGAAGAAGTAGGCGAACATCACAAGTGTCTTGCTGGGACGCGCCTTCATCGTTCGATTCTCCTCCACTTCTGCCGCCTGACTCCGCGTGAGCGTCTTAACGATAGTAACTGGAGTCGATCTTGCACATTAGCGCAGCTCCGGCGGCGTAACCCACCGTCAGCCCACCGACCACCACACCTGTGATCTGGAGGCCAACGCCCGCGCCGTAAAGCAGTCTGCCACCGTTGATCAGGACGGCACTCCCTTCCTGCGCTGCAGCCTCGTCGAAGAATCCGGGAGAGGCCACGCCCCTAAAGAATGTCTGTACGCCAACGCGCTCCACGATGCGCCCTCCTCCAACTAGTGCCCCGCCCACCAAGACCTGGGTGGCGGCGGCGCCGGCGTTCACTGCATCCGCCATGCACTGGCGCCAACTGGGCTTCTGCTGCGGCCGCGGTCCCGGCTTATTGGCCTTGGGCTGCTGGCCGGGGTTCCCGCCCCCGCCGCCCCCGAGCCCGAAACCAAATGAGTCGGCCCCGCTCCCTCCGCCGCCTCCCCCCCCACCCCAGTCCCCGGTTAGGCACGCCAAGACGTCGACGGCGCCTTCACATGGGGACGGCGGCTCCAACGGTTCCTCGTCTAGGCCGAGCGGGTCCGAAGAATTCACCGGGTCGTCGCTTGTGTAAACGTAGGCGTTCAGCCCGCCTTCCAGACCGACGGGATCCTCCGACAGGAACCGCCCGCTTTGGGGCTCGTACCAGCGCGCCCGCATGTAGTAGAGGTCCACCTCCGGCCCGAGCCACAGCGCCCCCTTGAAGCGTGCACGATCCGCGTTGGTGAACGGGCGCAGGTCGCTCCCCCCCGCAGACTGCCCCCACGCCGTATAGCCGTAGGTCCGCGTGACCGTCTGCGCGCCGTCGGTGAGCGCGATGACGTTCCCGAGGCCGTCGGCATGGGCGTTGTACTCGGTGCCCCCAACAAAGAGCGCGTGCAGCTGGTCGGGTCCGTAGTACGAGTATTCCGCGACGAGCGCGGTGCCCGTGCCTGTGAGCTCCGCCAGGAGGTTGTCCCTGTCCCACAGGAAATGGCTCTGCGGAGCGCCATTCGGGTCCTTGCGCACCAGCCACCCCGCTGTCGTACTGGAGCGCGACCGTCTGGCCGCCCACCGTGTAGCTGGCCAAGCGGGATTCAGCGCTCCAGGTAAAGGTGACCGTCTGCGTCCCGCAGGTGCGCAACGTGCGGCGCGCCATTCAGGTCCTTGCGCACCAGCCATCCCGCTGCGTCGTACTGGAGCGCGACCGTCTGGCCGCCCACCGTGTAGCTGGCAAAGCGGGATTCAGCGCTCCAGGTAAAGGTGACCGTCTGCGTCCCGCAGGTGCGCGACGTGACGTTGCCGTCGTTGTCTGTGACGTAGCTACACCCGGCGAACGCGGTGATCCGATTCGCCGTGAGATAGCTGCCTCCGTTATTCCGGCGGTTGCCGGCGGAGTCGTAGCTGAACCGCGTCGCGCCCGTCGCCTGCCACCCGCCGCGGGTCACGCAGGAGTTGCCGTTTGGGTCGATGATGGGATCGCCATCGCAGATGGACCATGGCGCGATGTTCTGCATCGCGAAGTCGCGTCTGTCCTAACGCTCCCTCGAGGAGAAGACCGAACTCACTGCGGCACGCGACGACACTCGCCACGGGCACCAGGCGGCGTCCCATGAGTGATACGGCGGTCGGTTCTCGCCGCGCAGTCATGTGCGGTTGCCGGGCGCCTGCACAGCCTGTTGCGGACAGCGAACCTCGCGGCCGGATCTCTAAGAAGAAGCGCTGGCGTTCATCGGTGCCGCCATGCGTTACGACCCATTCAGTATGGGTTCGTTACGGGCGGCTGCCATATTACCTTGCCATCTCGGTCCTTTAGAACCAGTGAGAACTCTTCGCCCTTAGGGCCATCAACGACGCCGAGGGTTTGCCGAGCACCGTGACCACCGAACCATGCCAAGCTCACTTTCCCACTGGGCGTCATGAGCGCGGTGAACCGGAGGCTGTCGTTGAGATCCCGGAAGGACAGGCTGATGAAGCCGTCCGGCGTGGCAGCCAGACTCGCTTGGTTCTTGCCATTCTTTCCGACCACCCGAAGGGAACGCGTAACTAGTTCGTCGGGGACTTGCCACGCACGTCTAGCGGCCGTGAGCACACCGGTGACGAGAAGCAACGTGCAGAATCCGAGCAGACCTGTTAAGACTTGGCTTCGCCGTTCGAGGTGGGCAATTCGTTGTTCAAGATCCATGACTCTCTCTCAGTCCTCCTTGACGATCCATGCGTGTCGGGCCTTCTGTGCGTCCATATCTGGTTACGCACCTTCGCCTCGACTGCGCCACGTGTCCAACATTCGTGACCCGGCTCGAGCTGCTATTGCTCGATCGAGACGTCCCCTACGGTCGCGCAGTCCCAGTTGGGCAAGAAAGAGGCTCCGGCACAGACAGCGAAATATTGACAACGCCGAGATCGGTGCCCGTGACGAGCTCCACTATGAAGGTACCTGGGTTGAGTAGCTGTAGCGCATCCCGAACGTTCATTCCCGGGATGGGAGATGTACCGCCGATGACGTCGGTAACGCCCGCGAAGATCACGCGTCCCCCCACCGAGCCCGATATTTGGCCAAGGTAAGGAGCTAGGCTACTCTTGGGCAGACCACCGAACTGCTGCGGGATGATCGCCGCCGAACCGGCCGCGACGCGGACGCCCGGGAACCCGCCCTGTCGGCCCACGCTGCGTGGATTTCCCCCCAGCACACGAGCCCTCCCGACACACTGCTGGGGCTGCGGTCCCGGCTGATTGGCCTTGGGCTGCTGGCCGGGGTTCCCGCCCCCGCCGCCCCCGAGCCCGAAACCAAATGAGTCGGCCCCGCTCCCTCCGCCGCCTCCCCCCCCACCCCAGTCCCCGGTTAGGCACGCCAAGACGTCGACGGCGCCTTCACATGGGGACGGCGGCTCCAACGGTTCCTCGTCTAGGCCGAGCGGGTCCGAAGAATTCACCGGGTCGTCGCTTGTGTAAACGTAGGCGTTCAGCCCGCCTTCCAGACCGACGGGATCCTCCGACAGGAACCGCCCGCTTTGGGGCTCGTACCAGCGCGCCCGCATGTAGTAGAGGTCCACCTCCGGCCCGAGCCACAGCGCCCCCTTGAAGCGTGCACGATCCGCGTTGGTGAACGGGCGCAGGTCGCTCCCCCCCGCGGACTGTCCCCACGCCGTATAGCCGTAGGTCCGCTTGACGGTCTGCGCGCCGTCGGTCAGCGCGATCACGTTGCCCAGGCCGTCGGCATGGGCGTTGTACTCCGTGCCCCCGACGAACAGCGCGTGGAGTTGGTCCGGCCCGTAGTAGGAATACTCCGCGACGAGCCCGGTGCCGGTGCTCGTCAGCTCCGCGAGCAGGTTGTCGCCGTCCCACACGAAGTGGCTCTGCGGCGCCCCGTTCACGTCCTTGCGCACCAGCCACCCCGCCGCGTCGTACTGTAACGCAATCGTCTGGCCGCCTACGGTGTAGCTGGCGAGGCGCGACTCGGCGGTCCACGTGAACGTCACCGTCTGGCCGCTGCAGGTGCGGGAGGTGACATTGCCGTCGTTGTCCGTCACATAGCTGCACCCGCCAAAGGCCGTGATTCGATTGCCTGTCAGGAAGCTGCCTCCGTTGGCCGTGTCGTTGCTGGCGGCGTCATAGGCAAGTTTCGTTCCCGCGGTGGCCTGCCAGCCACCCGCCGTGATACACGAGTTGCCGTTCGGGTCGACGATCGGTGGCGGGTTCCCGTCGCACGTGGACGAGGGCGCGACGTTCTGCATCGTGGAGTCGCTCGTCAGCCGCCCGATCCCGTCGTAGGTGTACTGGTCCGCCATGCTCCCGTCGCCCACCGCCTGCTCGCTGATCCGCCCATGGGTGTCGAAGCCGATCGAGCGGGCAATGGTGCTGTTGTAGGCTGCGGTCGTGCTGATCTGTGTCACGTTGTGCAGCGGATAGTATTGCCGGCTCACGCGGTCACCGCTCGGGAACGTGACGGAGGTGTCCTGCAGATCCTTGTTGCGCGCGATGCTGGTGACGGCTCCGCCCACGTGGAGCTCGCTCAGCGTACCGAAGGCGGAATTCCAAATCCACTTGCGTGACTTGAAGACGATCCCGCCGCCGGAGACGTCCAAGCTGTCGCGCAGCCCCGCGGTTGTGTAGCGGTAGCGGCGCCAGTAGGTCTGCCCCGCGAGCTTGGTGCGGATCGAATCGGGCTGCCCCGCGACGTTCAGGTACACGGTCTCGGTGTCAACGGGGCTCGTGTTGGTGAGCACGCGCCGGTCGGTCGAATAGCTCCAGCTCTCGCTTGCGGTGTTGCGGCCCGACTTGCTGGTGGGGCGGTTCAGACCGTCGTAGCCGTAGGTGAGGGTATCCGCCCGCCGGTTCGTCCAGCGCTTCAGGTTGCCGTTCTTATCGTAGGCATACAGCAGGGCGCGACCCGCGGGGTCGGTCCGCTGCGTGAGCCAGCCGAGGGCGTTATACGTGAAGCCGTAGACCTGCCCCTTGGGATCCGTCACGTTCCGGACGAACAGCGAGTCGTACACCGTCGCTGTCGGATTCGGATTCACGCCGTCGAACACCTGAATCGCCCGATTGAGCGCGTCGTAGACCACCCGTCGGCGCGCCACGCCGGGGGCCTGGACGGCGGTATCGCGCCCGTAGCTATCTGCGAAATACGTGGTCACACGATTCCCGGGGAGCGAATCCTTGCTCAGATTGCCGTTCGTACCCGCGTAGGTGTGTTGCCCGAGCAGGTGGCCCTGAGGATCCGTCGTCGACAAGACGCGGCCGCGACTGTCATAGGTGAACCGCGTCGTGTCCTGCCCGCCGAGAATGGTCTGGTCCACGGTCCCGGAGAAGCCGAGAATATTCCGCACCGTGGGTCGGCCGGTCCCAGCCACGCTGTCCGGTTGGCCGTAGCCGCCGTAGTGGATCGTGACGGCCGAGAGCCCCGCCGGCTGGACGAATGTCGGTAACCCGTTCGCATTGTACGCCACGGTGTCGACACCGCCCGTCGGGTAGGCGGTGCGAACCGGTAGCCCGTTGGCGTCGTACGACACCGTCGTGACGCCGCCCAGCGCGTCCGTGGTGCGCACGGGCGAGCCCCATGGGTTGACCGTGAACGTCGTAGCGAAACCGCGAGCGTCGACGATGCGGGCCGTGACCGAATCGATGGACACCGGGGTAGCCGCGGTTCCGGTTGTCGAGGTGTACGGGACGCCGAGGGTCTGCCACGGGTAGTGGCTTTCCGTCGGTGAGACCGTGCTGTCCGCGCCCGAGGCCAGGACCAGCCGCGCTCGCGGGAACGTGATAAAGGTCAGTTTCCGGGACGGCGTGTCGTAGCCGAACGTGGTGGAGTCGCCGCGGCGGTTGAGCACCTTCCACAGTTGTACCGTCGCGTCGAACACGAAGCGGGTGCTGACGTTGTCGGGATCGGTGATCGCCGTGACTCGGCGGCTCGCATCAACCGTGACCGCAGTGGTGCGAGCCGGGCTGCCCGGATCGGTGATGCTCGCCACGCCGTTCGTTCCGTACACCAACGTGTCGCGCAAGCCCGCGGGATCGGTGATCCTCACCACCCGGCTGCTGGCGTCATAGGCGATCGTCGTGGTGTTCGCGAAGCGGTCCAACAGCCGAATCATCCGTCCGGCGCTGTCGAACACGGCTTGCGAGCCGTCGACGTAGGACCGCGCCCAGCGCGCGCCAGTCTGCGTGGTTTGTGCAAGGCTCGAGAACTCCCCCGCCGGTGCGACGAACGTGCCCCCCACGTTCCAGAAGTACACCGCGTTCCCGTCCCCCTCGGTGATGATTGCCGACCCGTCGCCTTGGAGGTACAGCCGCTGGATGCCGGCGAGCGTCCACCCGGCGGCAACCGGGGCAGTCGTCTCGTTCACGATCACAAGCTTGGTGGGAATCGACGTGGTCACGAGGCCCGTCGGGGCCGCGTACAGCGCCGACACGATGATGTCCAGCGGGTAGACGCCGGTGGGACCGGCGTTCGCTGCGGCGGCGTCGAACTGGCCGCCGAGCCGTACCTTCCCGGAGCCCGGATACATGAACCGAAGCGTCTGATCCCCGTTCACGAACGTGACAAAGGCGTTGTTGACCTTGACCTGGAGCTGGTACTCGAGGGGCGTGCCCAAGCTCAAGTCCGGCGTCACGTTGACGTGCACGAACGGTCGCGGGTTCACGCGATCGCTGTTATACACGAGCGTGACACTGCGCGGCGTATCGAGCGAGAGATACGGGACGGTGCTCTGCACGTACACCGTGGCGAAGCAACTCACGGCACAGCGGCTGTAGTCCTGCTTGCCGTAGTTGTAGGGCGCTACGTCCACGATGGGCGCCCCGGCCGCCTGGCCGACCAGCACGGTGTACGACCCGCCGTCCGAGGAGAACCCACTACTTCCCGTCGCCGTCAAGCTGAGGGAGGCCGTGCCGGCCGTGCCGACGGAGTAACTCACCGTCACCGTCGTCGAGGCCGTGCTCGCCAACGTGGCGCTGCTCGGACCAACGGTTCCGCACGTCACGTTGGCCGCTCCCGTGCAGGCAAACGTGAACGATTCCGACCCGCTCCCCGTGTTCTGTACCGTGAAGACCGCGGTGTACCCGCCCGTGTTCGGAACTCTGGTGGGCGCGGCTCCGCCGTCCGGCGTCACAGCGACGCCGAAGCTTTGAACAGGTACCGTGACCCAGCCACCATCCGAGGCGTTGGCGCCGCTCGCGCTGACGGTCAGGGTCCCCATGCCCGGTGCACCCACCGAGTAGGTGGCTACCACCGTTGCTGCATCGCTCACAGAAGTCGGGCTCACGCCGGTGCACGTGACGTTCCCGCTGCCCTGGCACCCTATCGCATACGTCTCCGGGTTGCCCGTCCTCTGGACGAAGAACGCTTGTGTGTAGCCGCCGGTGTTCGCGCGACGCGCTGTGGTCGTGTCGCCTTTGGGGGTTACGGACACGCCGTAGCACTCGGGCGGGGGCGGCGGGTTGATCTGGGTGCATGGATCCTGAGCCCCGGCAGCTGAGCGAGGGGCGAGGGCGAATGCCAGCGCGCACGCCACACCGGCGAGGCAATACGAGAGCGAGAAGCGGCGGAGCACAGAGACCTCCCGAGAGCGAGCCGCTCACCGTTTTGGCAGGTCTCGTGCCGGGTCTCGTCTCGCGGCCGGTCGAGATGGGACAACGAGTTACGACACGTGGTGCGCGGCGCGGTTCAGCGCAGTTCGCGCGAGTTCAGTGAACTCCGGTGAACGATCGTGAACTCCCGGAGGCTTCTGAGAGAGACACCCCACGCCTTCAGCCGTTTGAAGAGAGTGGTCCGGCCCACGCCCAGGGCGGCGGCAATCCGCGGCGCCTGCCAGCCATTGGCTTCGCAGATCGCGACGAGCTCGTCGACGGCTGGCGTCGGCGGTTCCGCGATCGGGATGGCACGACCGCTTCGCGTTTCCCCCTCGAGCTCTCGGCGCACCGCGTCAGCGGAGACGCGTTTGCCGTCGTGACTGAGCACGAGACGGCCCACCACCTGCTTCAGCTCCCGCACGTTGCCGCGCCACGGGGCCGCGCCGAAGAACTCCACGCCGGCGCCTTCGAACCAGTCGGCCGGGTAGCCACGGAGCGTGAGGAAGTGCGCGACGAGCAGTGGGATATCGCCCGCGCGCTGACGCAAGGGTGGTAGCGTGATGATCGCCCCGCTCACCCGCTGCCACAAGTCTTCGCGGATCCCGCGTCCGATCCGAGACATGGGGTCCCTCGCCTGGCACGAGACCACCCAGCGCGGCGCCGCTGGGCGCAGGGTCACCCCGCCGACCCGCCGCGCCATGCCCTCTTCGATCACCCGCAGCAGCTTCGCCTGGCAGGCCTCGGAGAGCGCTCCGAGCTCGTCCAGGTACAGCGTGCCGCGGTGCGCAATCTCAACCAAGCCGGCCTTTTCGCGCTTGGCGTCGCTGAACGCCCCACGCTCGTGGCCGAACAGCTCGCTTTCGAACACAGACTCCGGCACGGCCACGGCGTTCAGCGCGACGAGTGGCCTCCCGCGCCGGGGGGAGAGCGCGTGCAGCGCCTGAGCCACAAGCTCCTTCCCCGTTCCGGTCTCGCCCACGATCGCGACGGGATCGTCGAGCGGCGCGACGCGCCGCACCAGACGATACACGTCCCGCATGCCAGGTGAGGACCCGATCATGCCGGGTAGCGGCGCATCGTCGAGGTCGGGCCGTACCAGGCGAAGCGGCTCGGCCACGGCTCGCTCCCTCCGAGCTACGAGGTGGCCGTCGCGCAAGCCGCCCAGCCGGTGAACCGGACGGTGCTGCCTCCGGTCTTGCGAGACACGGTGTAGGCCCACGTGTCGCCGGCAGAATTGGGATGACTCTCCTGGACCACCACGCCGTAGTTGGCGTTCTGCACGCCGCCGCTGAAGACCCTCTTCCCGGAGGGACACAGCAGACTGCGCCCGAAGCTGAGGGCTTGCGGCAGCATGCTGTCCGGCCGCGAGACCAACACGTACCCGGTGATTGTCGAGTCCGCGCAGATCGCCCGGCCGGTGAACGTGACGGTCGTGCCTCCGGTCTTTCGGGAGACCGTGTAGGCCCAGGTATCGCCGCTGGACTTCGGATAGGTCTCCTGAACCACCACGCCATAGTTCGCGTTCTGGACGCCACCACCGAGCACCCGCCGCCTGAAGGGACACAGCAGACCGCGTCCAAAGCTCAAGGTTTGTGGGCCCATGCTATCCGGCTGCGAGATCAACCCGTATCCGGAGAGACCCGAGTCTGCGCAGACGGCCCAGCCGGTGAATCCCACGCTCGTGCCTGCGGTATCGCGAGACACCGTGTAGGCCCACGTGTCACCGGAAGCATTCGGAGCGCTCTCTTGGATCACCACACCGTAGTTCGCGTTCTGAACGCCGCCGCCGAGAATCCGCTTGCCGGCGGGACAGAGGAGACTACGCCCAAAGCTGACCGCTTGCGGGCCCATGCTGTCGGGCTGCGAGATCAGCACGTAACCGGAGGCCGTCGAGGAAGAGAAGACCGGTCGGCCAGGACCAGCTGTCCTGGCCGATTGGTCGGGTTCAAACGTGTCGCGACGGCATCCGTTGAGGAGAATGAGGCTCGCGATGACCGAGCCGAGACACCGCGAGACCGGTGTCAGCTGGCTCCCGAGAATACGGCGTACTGCAAACATGTTGCACCTCCATTGAGAGCGGCCCATGTGAGGAACGGCGGAGGAGCGAATTCTCCGGGTCGCCCCCGTGAGCGGTGATGGGGTCTCCAGATGCGCGAACGGCCGGCACGGCGACCTGAAGCCCGGGGGAATAACGACGAGCGACCACAAGAGACTCCAACGGAGAGGTCGCCCATGCTGAAGGCATGCTGCGTGCCAGCTGCGCGGCCTAGCCGGCCCCGGTGAATCAATGAGTTACAGCGCTGCCCCGGCGGGAAGAGTCCGCTAGTTCACGCAAGTTCAGTGAACTACGGTGTACTCGTGAACTTTCGCTCGCAGGCGTTCGCTGGGCCGCAGCGATGGGTTCACGTCACTCTGGAACTGGAAACCGGACGACCACGCTAGACCGCCAAGCCGTGTACGTCAGGGCTCGTAGTGTCGCCGCTCGTGTGCGCTCGGAGCATACCGGATCACCCGCGGCGAATGGTGTTAGGCACCGCGGCTGCTTACGTGAGGAACAGTACGAGTATCATTGCGGATAAAGCGATGGCCAACGCCTGGAATTGCCAACGCAGCGACCATCGCCACCAGTGTGCCCCTGTAGTCACGCCGAATACAGGAGGCAGTGGGGAGGCAGACCAACGCGGCAAGGAATACGTAGCTAAGATCTCGCCCCTATCTTTTTGTGACGTTTCAAGTACTCGACGGTTAATGTCGTCGATACCGCTACGGCGGCTGGGCGTCTCGCGGTTGGCGCGTGCTGACTGAGAGCGTCACGTAGATGGAGGCTCCCTAACGGGCTGTGCCTGAGCAGCGCTGACGCGACGATCGCGTGCGGATTGTCCAGACGCCGTATCCAGCTGTCCTTGAGGATGACCGCTGTCATGGAGCCTACCCTTGGGCCCGATGGAAAGTATCGCGCTTACCGGTTGTATACACCTCGCAGGTAGAGACCCCCCACACCGCCGTACACGATCGCGAACCCTAGCGTGATTCCGACAAGGAGCCCGACTCCGAGAGATCGTGGGGCGACCAGAATGACCGTAAGCGTCGTTATCGGCAGCATTGCAATCATTCCAACGAATGCGGCTCCCAAGGAAGTCCGACAGAGCGGTCGCAGGGCACCAACTATAGCTCCGATGCTCGGAATCCCCAGCCCGTACAGTGCCACCACCCCGAGTGCTGCCATGTGATTCCGCTTGAGCATGGCCGAGCCACCAAGAATCATCAGTACTATTCCATACACGAGGTAGCGCCGGGCAAACCACCACCCCTCGTGCAGGCCCCAGCGGACGTTCGCCCAACCCCAGAGTGTTGCCGGGGGCTCTTCTCTCTGCGGAGGCAACGCGATCTGTAACGGCACGATCGATCCCTCGGTCACCTGCTAGGCCGCTTGGTCGGACCGTCCCTCGGCCTCCGTTCGGGGAGGGCCGAGGATCGTACGCGCTTGAAGAGGAATCAGGGCTTGACCGGGCCTATCTGCGTTAGTCTTCATCTTCAATTGTACGCGCCACAGCATATGCTGCAATCGCGCCCGCAATCAAGAGGAAGCCCCACGCCCCACGAGCTCCGCAGAACGGCAACGGACATTTCGTCATGCTTGAGCACACCCACCGCAGTTACCCCCCCGATAGCGAAGTAGGCGCACAGGATCCAGGGGAGGTAGTGAAGCCGGGGGCGATTCCGGACAAAGGGCTCGAGTAGAGTGTACAGAGCGCCGCTCAAGGCCCCTAGGGCGAGCATGAAAGCAAACATGCTGTAGTCCCGGTAGAACAGCGCCCTAAATGACAGGACCCCGCCGCCAATCGCGACGTTCCGAACAAACCGCGTCGTCAACCCGATCCACCTTCGCCGAGAGGTTCCGGAGTCGTACGAGGCCTTGCACGACCCAACCGCAGCGCAGGCCAATCCGCGAGAACCCACTTGTCACCCTCAGGGGGGCACTCCACTCCAGTTCCTGGGACATTTACATCCGTCGCCAACACCTCACGCGCCCGCGCCGGACGACTCTACCACCACATGAGGTACATCGCCACCGCTAGAGCACCACCAACCAGCAGAACGGCTGCGACGAAGCGCCAGTTCGTGCGAGGTTCGCGCCAGCCAGTACGATTGAGAGACCACATCCGAAGTCCGGCAAATCCACCAACGACCGCAGCACCAAAAACTGTGGCCCCAACATTCCAGGCCGACCACCGCTCACCCGCTGGCCGGTTGACTATCACAAACATTGCGTATACCGGGGCTATGAAAACGAACCCAATGATTACCCACCCGGCCGCCCAGCGGCGAAGGAGCGACCAGAGACTCCCGGCCAGCAGACCGCCCATCGAAAACCCGGCATAGTAGAACAAGACGGCTCTCCAAAATGGAGTCCCCGCACGCTCAAACGGAGAGGTCCCGTTTGAGACGCGAAGTAGTGTGATCCACGCGCTGAACGCAGTCCCCAGGAATAGCCCGAATCCCAGCCCACGCAAGGCGTTCGTTAAGACACCTTTCATTCTGGATCGCAGGCGGCGACCATCTTGTCCTCGTTCTCGTTGAATGTTGAGAACGGCACGAAAGCCTTTGACGCGGGAGGTCCTCAGGCTGCGGGGTTTGACCGGGCTTATCAACGCGGCCTCATTCACCGCCGAGGAGGGGTACTCCCCAGAGGCGATCCCCCGATGCTGACCTGCCCTAGGTCGGGGGACGTCGCTCCCTGCGAGACCTAAATCGGAGGTTGCATGCCTCAAGACGCCCCGGGGAGGTTTAGTCTCGTGTACCCCTCCTTCGAAGTGTGACGTGCCCGCAGGACAAGCTGGTAGCGTCGAGCAAGGAAGATCACGGCACCCATGGGGACCGCTACCTCCAAAATCACGGGTTCGTACGCACTGCCCCGTAGCCATCCAGCTCCTAGCAGGAGCACATTTAGCGTGTTCATATGCACCTCTCCGGTCGTCCAGTTGAACGACAGGACCGGGCTCCCGAGAAGGATTAGCAGTATCCAAACCCCCCGGCGGCGAATCGGCGTGCGCAAGCAGACGATCTCGACCCCAAGGATGAACAACAGAACCAGCATCGCGAGGACGAGCATCATATAATGGGCTGGCGACTTCCCAGATAGGGCGAAAGCGTTGATACGCTGGAGCGGGCCCGTGAGGTTGTCGGTTCGCATCCCCACCACCCACAGCTGTCCGATTGAGTCCTCCTCCTCGCTCACCCTCGCAAGCACGTACCGTGTGCCCTCATGTGCCGAATCCAGCAGCGCCACCTGATAGCTGATGGACACTCGGTGTCGCGATCCCCCATTCCCCGCAACTGACGAGGAAACCTGAAATCCAACCAGCTGCAAGCTCTCAGCGGCCTGACCACTCAATTGCTGAGCGATGGCTGCTAACGCCGCTGGGGTGTCGGGACTTCGGGCCTCCCGGACAAGCGCGTTGCCAGCCGCCGCAGTGTCCCCCTTTCGTAGGGCAGCGATGTAGTTACGAGCGAGCGCCTCGGACCCTGGGGGGAGTACACTCGAAGCCACCGGTCCCAGGTCCCCAGTGCAGCCAATGACGATTAGCCCGAACGTAGGGACCCATAGTTCCCATCGGAACCGGGTAGGCCCGCACTCAGGCTGGAAGCACCTCATAGATCCTCCCTCACCGAAGGCGTCACAGAGAGGAGTTAGCCAGCTAGTGCGGCGCAACCCGTCGACTGCCGTTGACGCTCTCGGCAAAACGGTGGGGCGCGCTCTCTACAGCGATCTGATGCGACCTCCGAAATGCTCACTTCCCCAGAACCAAAGCACGATCGTCGCAGCCCAGAAAATCCAGGTAATCCAGAACCAGCTCCGGCTAGCATCGTCATACTCGTAGGGATTCCAGCTCCACATTATGCCCAGTCGTCGCCAAGACTTTCCAGGCTCGTTGAGCCACGTCTCCGAGAGGCCCTCTTTGGCCCGCTCAAGGCTGTAGAATGCAATAGCTGTGAGAGCACCTACGGCCACCAACCACAGAGTGACTTGTCGTCCTTGCGGAAACCCTCCGAAGCGCAAGAAGAAAACGGGAATTCCAACAACCACGGCAACAACCTTCACGACGAGCCACGACCGATTCATATCACGTCGCGATCCTGTGTTATCAGAAGTGAGTGGTGAGCATGAGTCACGGTTCACTCGATGGTCCTGACCAGTTGCAGATCTGGAGAATCGGCGCCGCGTACGAGCCCCCAGCAAAGCCGCCGATTCCGAGCGCCAGACCCCCAATCGTGCCTTGCCCTCCGTCGTTCCCTACGCGACCGAACGCTACGGGGTTGACCGCGCCCGTAGCCTCCCAGGACGGGCCGAAGAACGCCGCCTGCGATCCCTTCCAGCGAATAACGGTGAGCGTTGCATCTACTCCTGCGCCCAGGCCACCTTGCGCACTCGCGTAGAGTGAGACTTGCCCGCCCCCGAACAATAAGCCCACTCCCCCGCCGCCTGAGGCGACTCCTTTACCCGCTCCAACGCCCAAGTCAAGCGCCGTATAGGACGTCGCTTTCGGACTCGGACAGGAGAGAATGCGGTTGAAAGTGCGGTGCAGGTCAACGAATACCTGATAATAACGGTTGCCCGCAAGAGGCCCCTTCGCAGCCGCCTTCGCGCCGGATCCGGCCCCACCTGTCGGTCCTGCCCCAGAACCACCAGAGGTGAACCAGCATGTCTGCGTCTTATCATCCCAGTGACCGGCAATGGATCCGCAAAAGGCTGAACCCATATGCCGGAGGCACTCGGTGTGTCCCATTGCATGGCACTCCCAGTCGTAGTAATAACAGACGATCATGCCGCTGTACATTTCGCACGTATACAGACCGCTGGGATCCCGCCCATTCACGGGGTCATTGCCAGCGTAGGTGTACAGGTTCGTCCCCCCCGCGATGCCCGCTGGGTCTTCGGATAGCCAGCGCCCCAACACGGGGTCATAATAGCGTGCCCCCATGTGGTAGAGCCCGGTCTCTTGGTCGTACTCTTGCTCTCCCATTCGGTAGCGCAGGATGAAGCCCGTATCCGCCGGCTCCTGCCCCCACGGCAACAGCGGGCTGTTCCCCACGCGGTCGGGAAAGGCTTTCAGTACCGCGCCGCCGTTGGCCCGCGCGATCCCGAGCACCGTGCCGATCGTGGGCGTCGTCACCGCCACCGCCGTGTCCGTCGGTGTCCGGAGTGCGTACAGATCGCCGCTCTCCGTGAAGGCGTACTCTGCCCGCATCGCGTGCGTGGCCGAATCCAGATCCATTGCGACTTGATCCCGATCATAAAGGAACCAGGTCGTGACGCCGCTGACAGTCTTCCCGATGCGACGCCCCAGCGCGTCATACCGGAAGGTGACAACGGTATGGGCGCCGCCCGCCGGCCACTTCTCCACGCGGGTCAGCTGCCCGATGGCATTCCACTGGAGCGTGGTGGTATCCGTGCTGGTCCAGATCCCTACCGCGCCCAGTCCGGCCTTTTGAATCACGCTGCCGTTCGGATCATACGTGAGCGCGTATCCCTTGAACCGGGTGACGCGGTTTCCGGAGACGACCACCGGGTGGGCCGTCGTGTCGATGCGGTTGCCGGCGGGATCGTAGGCGTACGCAGGGACGGCCGCCTGATTGTATTCGTTGTTACAGGGGCCGGTGGAAGACTGCATCTGACACGCATTGATGAGATTTCCGGCTGCGTCATAGCTGTAGGGTTCGCTCGGATAGGAGCCCTGGAGCTGCGACCCAGACGCCACGCGCCCCAAGGAATCGGACGTCCACGCGGAGGTCAAGTACGTCTGCGGTGTAGTGGCAGAAAACGTATCGAACAGCGTCGCAGATCGTCTCAACCTTCCCGGTGACTGTCCTCCTTTTTGAAACACATGCACGTCCTCAGAACCCAGCTCACAATACGAACAACAAGAGCAGGCACGCCAAACCTGCGGGCCGCGGTGAGGGAGCGCTCCCGGAGTCGGTTATCAGAGTAGAAGCCCTGTGGACGCTGTTGGTCGGCGTGCGCCCGTGCTACGATCTCGGGGACATCCTCTAGGCGTCTTGCGAAAGCCTCTTCCTGCTTGTGACAGATCCGCTCGATCCGGTGACGGATACGTTCGTCATACCCGAATCGCAGCAGGCGCGCGTGAGTAGCTTCGTGCACAATCGCGCACGCGATATTGGCCGGCCGTACGTCGGGTCTCAGGACCCAATCCACGGTCAACAAACACATGTTCAGCGTCGGTAGCCAACGCGCAACGTACGGCGCGCCGGTCCCGGATACGTACAAGCGCCGTACGCACCCTCGCACGCATGCGAAGACACGCTGATCATGCGCTTCGATCATGGCGAAGGCTGCACTGAGTTTATCGAGGACGAGAGCCTGAGCCTCGCCGTGGATACGCGAGACCCCGACTCTGAACCCGTAAAGGTCACATTGCGTTGCGAGCCGCCACGCCGTGCCATATAGCCACGTGTCCAGGTAGCGCAAAAACGTGATCAAACGTTCAACCAGCCGCGCGGTGCCACCGCCCTTGTCGATTCCGCTCTGTGTTGGTGATCACGGTTTCTCACTCTCTCGCGTTCAGCCAGGGCGAGGATACCAATGGTCTCGTTGGTGCGCTCCTTACGCGCCACCGGCATCGGAGCCAGAGCCCTTCCCCCGCAAGCTCCACCAGTACAAGCCGATGCCGGGTCCAATAGCGATGGCGGTAAGAACAAGCACCTCTGCCGTTGTCAACGTCTCTTGATAAACCGCCACAGGGAGCATGGTCATCATTAGAATCCAGCCCCACGCCTGTCGCCTCTCGCGTGCCGCCCGTGCCGTGGTGATACGGCGGAGCAGCCAGAGTTCCGCTCCGCCTAGAGTCACAGATACCACGTAGGCCATAAGGACAAGCTTGTCACCTAGGCTCACCAAATCCTCGCTTCCCTAATCCAGCGTCAATACAATCCTAGCGGCTCAAGCACACAACCGTTGATGAATTCGCCGATCCTCATTCCTAGCCCCAGGAATGGCGTCGCCCTCATCGCTCTGTACCAGCCAGGCTCTTGGCCCGTCAGGGCATGACCGATCACCCGGCCGGCTACGCCTGCGCCACCGGCCAACCGGCCTACACCCTTTATGCTGGTCCTTAATGCCTGCCCCGCCGTCCTCTCCGCAACTTCGGACTCGATGGCACTCAGATGGTAAAGGCCGGCGTTCGCAAATCCTGTTGAGGCCGCGTCAAAAGCGCCTGCCTCGGTCGCCAACGCTCCAGCCTCAGCGAAAGTCCCTGCGACCTTAAGAAGTCCGGCGCCGGCGGCGTATGCAACGGCGTCTACACCTACGTCTACCGATGCTCCCTTGCACGAGGGAGCAGGCCACGCCAGCCGCTGCGGTTCGGGAGTCGAGGGCTCAGCCCCACCGCCATTTTGGCCACCCGTCCCACCCCCACCTGTCGGTCTTTGCCCAGACCCGCCAGAGTTGAACCAGCATGTCCGCGTTCTATCATCCCAGTGACCGCGAATTGAAGCGCAGAACTCCATCGATATCTTGTGAGCACACTGGACCTGTCCGATTCCTGGGCAATCCTGGTCTTCCCGATGACAGACAAAGTAGCTCGAGTAGAGCTCGCAGCTATAGAGACCGCTCGGATCCCGCCCATTCACGGGGTCATTGCCGGCGTAGCTGTACAGGTTCGTCCCCCCCGCGATGCCCGCTGGGTCTTCGGACAGCCAGCGCCCCAACACGGGGTCATAATAGCGTGCCCCCATGTGGTAGAGCCCGGTCTCTTGGTCGTACTCTTGCTCTCCCATTCGGTAGCGCAGGATGAAGCCCGTATCCGCCGGCTCCTGCCCCCACGGCAACAGCGGGCTGTTCCCCACGCGGTCGGGAAAGGCTTTCAGTACCGCGGCGCCGTTGGCCCGCGCGATCCCGAGCACCGTGCCGATCGTGGGCGTCGTCACCGCCACCGCCGTGTCCGTCGGTGTCCGGAGCGCGTACAGATCGCCGCTCTCCGTGAAGGCATACTCTGCCCGCATCGCGTGCGTGGCCGAATCCAGATCCATTGCGACTTGATCCCGATCATACAAGAACCACGTCGTCACGCCATTCACGGTCTTGCCGATGCGACGCCCCAGCGCGTCATACCGGAAGGTGACAACCGTATGGGCGCCGCCCGCCGGCCACTTCTCCACGCGGGTCAGCTGCCCGATGGCATTCCACTGGAGCGTGGTGGTATCCGTGCTGGTCCAGATCCCTACCGCGCCCAGTCCGGTCTTTTGAATCACGCTGCCGTTCGGATCATACGTGAGCGCGTATCCCTTGAACCGGGTGACGCGGTTTCCGGAGACGACCACCGGGTGGGCCGTCGTGTCGATGCGGTTGCCGGCGGCATCGTAGGCGTATGCAGGGACGGCCGCCTGATTGTATTCGTTGTTACAGGGGCTGGTGGAAGACTGCATCTGACATCCGTTGAGGAGCTCTCCCGCCGCGTCATAGCTGTAAGTCTCCCTCGGGTAGGCCGACCCGCCCGGCCCCAATCCATACCTCACGCGCCCGAGCGAGTCGTACGACCACGCGGACGTCAAGAGCGTACTCGGTCCGGTGGCGGTGAACCCATCGCTCGTGACATGGTGCAGGGAATCGTAGGACAACGTGTGCGACCACGTGTTCGCGTTCTGGGCGTTATACGTGACGGTGACCGGCTTGAGCTCCGTGTCGCGCGCGACGGCCGTGCAGGTCCCCACGGCGCACATCGTGTCCAGGATGCCAAGGGCCGGACGGAACACCCATCGGGCCGACGTTCCACTTGGGGGTGCCGTGCGGTTGATCAGGTGCCCGGTCGAATCGTACGTGTAGCTCATGGCGTACGTCGTGGGGTCGCCGGGGAAGTGTTGGGCCGCGTAGACGAGGCGTCCGGCTTTGTCGTAGGCGAGCGAGTCCCGTCCGTTCGTGCTCGAGGCCACCGTCCAGGACCCGCCCGCCGCCAGGAGGCCGTAGCCGAACGACTCAGCGGGGAAGTCAGGGCCCGTCCGGGTTAGCGGGCGGCCCAACTGGTCATACGTGAGCGTGATGGCGTCTCCCCGTCGGGTGATCGCCGTGCGCGCTTGCCCGGCGGCATCGTATTTCAGGGAATCGACCTTCGTGGTATCGCCAAGATCGTGCTGCGCCACGACCACGCCCCACGGGTTGCGGTCAAACTTGTACACCTGCCGCTTGGGGTCCGTGACACGCGCGAGACCCGTGGCCCCGTACGCGTACCGCGTGACGTATCCCAAGCCGTTCGTCGTGGCCGTGTCCCGGTTGATCGCATCGTACGTCGCCGCCTGCTTGACGCCGTTCGCGAGGATCGTCGTATCGGCAAGGCCGTAGCCATTGTAATGGAAAGCTGTCACGTGGCCCAGCGCGTCGGCGGTCTGAAGCAGATTCCCGCCGGAGCCGGCTGCCGCATAGGTCCACCGGGTCGTGTGTCCCCCTCCGTCGATGACCAGGGTGTCTTGGCCGTAGGCATTTGGGTAATGCCACGCGACGACGGCCCCACCCGAGGGCTCGGTGCCGGGCGCGAAGGTGTTCCCCACATACACTTCTCTCAGCGTCCCGGCGGGCCCCTGCGAGCCGTTATGGTAGTAGTAGTCCAGCCGCGCGGGTCCACCCTGGACGGCCAGGAGCTGTGTGCCGCTACTGTAGTTGGACCACACCACCGCGTAGGGGTCCACCGTCCAGCCAGTGTTGGCGAACACCTGCAGCCGCACGAGGCCACCGGGGAGCGTGCCGGTCGCGGTGCCGCGCAGGGCGAGACTGATCCACACCGGGCCCCCGCCCGAGAATGTCAGGGTGGGCGCGAACACCTGCACCGTGGTCGCGACGCCAGGAGTGTTCTGGGTCGCCGTGACCTGCGAGGGCTCACCCACGCTCGTCCACGACGCCCCACCGTTGGTAGAGTACGCAGCATACGCGTAGGCAGTGACGGTCGAGTTGTTGCCGGGCGTGATAGTCGGCGTCATCGCGGTCAACTTGAACTGGACCGTGTACTTCCCATCGGTTGCCGGTAGGTTGCTACCGGCGCTCGGGTCGCCGAGAGTGTTGTAAACGGGTGCCGCGAAGCTCTTGTCATCGTTCGCGTTCAAGCTCAGTTGGTTGAGTCCGGCGCCGCCGCTCGGGTCGTTCCACCCGTAGTGGGCGGACAGCCCCTGACTCGCCGTGCTCCGCCCAAAGGTGTACGTCACCGATTGGCGCGTGCTGCTGTCGTAGACTGCCGTCGGGAAGTAGCCGATGTACGTGGCGGTCGTCGCGTGGCCCGTCGGCTCGTGCACCCAGGTCGCGTTCCCTAGGGTATCGCGCCCGATGGTCGTCACCTGACTGAGGGCATCGACGACTTTGGTCGCCTGCCCGAAGCGATCGAGCTGGACCTTAGTCACATTCCCGAGCGGGTCCGTGGTGGCGAGGTAGATCGTGTCGGGCCGCACGCTACCTTTCGGCGCGCCCGCCGAGGTGCCAGAAATGCCTGCCTGCCATTGGACTTCGGCGGCCGTCACGACGGTAGTCGTGGGACGCACGTTCGCGCCCGTGTAATCCGTTGCCGAGGGGGCACGGACGGTGTCACCCTGCTGGAGCGGGTTGTACCCATAGTTCCACACGCCGCCGGTTCGGCTGTTCAGCTGCGTCAGCAGGTTGTTGCTATTGTAGGTGAGCGAGTCTATCCCACCGTCCGGGTCTGTCATCTTCACCAGGCGCCCACTTGCGATGCTCGTGCTCGTCGCGCGGCCAGCGAAGTCCGTGATCTGGGTGAGGAGGCCGCCGGTATAGCTGAGCGTGAAGCCTCGCCCACTCGCGTCGGTCACCGCCGTGAGCAGGTTGTTCGCCCAGGTGAACGTCAGGTCTTGGATGCTCGGCAGCACGTTGTGCCGAACTAGGAAACCCTGGGTGTTGAAATCGGCGAAGCTGCCATCGAGCGCCGTGAGCCGGAACAGCGTGTCGCTGTAGGAGACGAGCGTGCCGCTCTCGCCGGCGGGAGACACGAAGGCACACCCCGAGCAGGTCCGATCGAAGTACTCCATCGCCCCGCTCCCGTCCACGAGCAAACGCCCGTAGCTCCCCGTCATGGTATACAGGTGCCCGACGCCCGCTATGCCCACGCCGGCGCCGAAGGGGCTCGCCGTTTGGTCGTTGACCAGGATCCAAGACGCAACCGTTGTCGTCTGCGTGCTTCCAGGATACGTAGTAGTGAGGACGAGATTGACCGGATAGCTGCCGGTGGCGAGGCCGTTGGCCCTCGCGTCGATCGCCGCGGTGAGCCGATCCACGACGCCTGGCGTGGCCGTGTAGTACACGGCGGTCGCGCCATTCATCAAGGTGAGGTTCACGCCGTTGGAAACCAGTTGCACTTGCACCTCGTAGACGCTCGGCGCGGGCGAGGTCGGTCCGGTAACATCCAAGAACACAAGCGCAACGGGGCGCGCCGCCGTGCTATTGTAGACGAGGGTGAGCGCCTGCGTCGTCCCCATCGAGCCCACGGCCGGCGTCGCGTGCAGGTAGCTTACGCCGTCTGCCGCCGGAGTCAGGTTCGCACTGTACGGAAGGCTGACGGTGGGCGGCGGGGGCGGCGCGACGGCCGTCACCACGTACCAGCCCTGATCGGTCGGTGTCGCTCTCGCCCTCAAATAGACATTGCCGCCAGTAGCGCCGACGGTGTAGGTAACGTTCACTGTGATCGAGCAGACTAAAGTCATCCCTTCCCCGGCCATCGCTGGATCGTTGGGTCCCATGCCTCGGACCGGCGCTGTCTGCCCACCCCCACAACCCCCGTCAATCCAGGCCGCCGCGGGGTCCACTGAGACACACCCGATAGTGCCGGTTGCGGAGCACGTGAAGGAATAGGTCTCGCCGCAAGGACCTGTGTTGGTGACGTCGAACGACGCCGTGTTAGTGCTGTTCGCCGGTTGCGAAAGCGCCGTGCCTTTTGGGCTGACGACCACGGAGAAGGGAAGGCATGACTGATCGGGCGTGATACTTTGCGCGACGAGTCGCGGCACGGCAAGAAGGCCCATTACGGCGGACAGAACGAAGGCACGCTGCACCACGGGACGAGCGATCATCGCGAGCTCGGGGTCGAGGTCGCTGCTTGGTGGGGCACGCGGCGTGCCGAATGGGCCGGCTTGCCGGCCGTTGTGAATCAAGGAGTTACAACGCTGGCCCGGAAGGACGAGTTCACTCGTTCACCCGAGTTCAGTGAACTACGGTGTACTTGTGAACTTTCGCTCAGCCCGTAGAGAGAGGCCGAGCTCCTTCAAGCGCTTGAAGAACGTCGTGCGACCGAATCCGAGCTCTGCCGCCGCGCGCTCCGCGTCCCACCCGTTGCGCGATAGCGCCGCGAGCACGTCGCCACGAGACACGGCATAGCGTCCCCGCAATCTCGACCCATTGCGCAGAGTTCCTTGAAAGAGCTGGCCAAGCTCGATCGCTTCCGCCACCGCGGAACGCGACAAAGTACCGTTTCCCACAAGCTCCCCGGCGCGCTCAAGGGCCATCCGCAGTTCGCGCACGTTGCCGGGCCACCCATAGCTCAGAAGCTCCTCCTGGACTCCTGCCTCGAGGCGCCGGCCCTGGGCCGCCGCAAAGTGCTCGGCCAGCGGCATCACGTCCTCGGGGCGTGCAGCTAGGGGCAGCAGCTCGATCAGAACGCCCGCCAGCCGTTGGAAGAGGTCCTGGCGGAATCGCTCCGCCGCGAGGGCTCGAGCCATGGTGTCCTGCGCGGCGCTAACGACCCGAAGATCCACGCGCCTATTCGCCCCAGCGCCCAGCGGCTCCACATACCCGGTCTCCAGGACCCGAAGCAGCTTGCCCTGTGCAGACAGCTCGAGGCCCGCGAGCTCGTCCAAGAACAGAGTCCCTCCGTCTGACCGCTCCACGTAGCCGATGGTCGACTCCACTGCACCGGTGAACGCGCCACGCCGATGACCAAACAGCAGACTCTCGACCATGTCGCGCGGCAGGGCGCAGCAATTGACGTCGACCAACGGACCGGGACGGCCGCTGCGCTGGTGGATGTATTCGGCAAGGAGCTCCTTTCCCGTGCCCGTGGCCCCCACGACCAGAATGGGGAGCCGGGTCCGGGCGTATCGCTCCGCGAGCACGAGCGCGCGCCGAATGCAGGGCGAGCGGCCGACGATCATGGGCCGATCCCCTTCGGCAGCCGCGGGGCGGTGACGCTATCCGCATCCGCATCGGTCTTGATGATCCGCGGCGTCAAGAACAGATACAGCTCCGTCTCCGTCTTCCGCCGATCCGAGCTCCCGAATAGCCCGCCGATGATCGGGATGCCAGACAGGATCGGGATTCCGGTCTGCGTCACGTCCCGCTGCCGGTCCCGCAGCCCGCCGAGCACGATTGTCTGGCCATCCTTGACGAGCACCTGCGTGACCGCCTCGCGCGTCGAGATCACAGGCGCGTCGAACTGAACCTCGCTCGTCGCCTGGTTCACCTCCTGCTGCACGAGCAGCGAGACGTAGCCGTCCTGGTTGATCGTGGGACGGATGGTGAGACGGGTGCCGACGTCGCGGTACTGCACCACCTGATCGCGCGTTGGCGTGTCGGTGGGGAGGGAGCGGCTCACCTGCACGAATGGCCGCTGCGACCCGACGAGCAGCCGTGCCTCCGTGTTGTTCGACGCAAGGAGCACCGGCCGCGACACGATCTGCACGTCCCCCTTGCTCGCCGCCGCGCGCAGCGTGGCGTTGATGTCCGCGTGGCCGAGGTTCATCAAGTGAATGACGAGATCGCCCAGCCCGCCGCCGGTGCTCGTCGCGTCAACGCTACCGTCTCCCTTGTCGGCGCTCTGCGGCGGTACGAGGAAGTCCGCCCCCAGGGAGAAGCTGCGGTCGTGCCGCGCCTCCACGATCAGCACCTCGATTAGGACTTGCAGCGGCCGGATGTCGAGCTGCTCGACGGCCTGGCGCAGCACGTCGAAGTCCGCCTGCGAGGCGCGAATCAACAGCGAGTTGGTGAGCTGGTCGGGGACGATCGTGACCGAGCCGGACAGGGTCGCCCCCTTAGCGCCAGCCGGCGGAGCCGCCACGCCGGCGGCAGGCGGCGCGGCGCCCGCCGGTGGCACGACGTTGCGGCGCAGCTCGTCGGAGAGCGTCGGCGTGGCGAGACCGGCACGCCCCGAGAACTCCCCCCCCGCGCCGAACAGGAGGTTGACCGTTGCTGCGACATCGGCAGCGCGAGCGTGCCTCAAGCGGATGACGAAGAGCTGCACTTCCCCGCCACCGCCTTGCCCCGGTCGGACCGTCGGACTGTCGGACGGTCGGACCGACTGATCGGGAGGCTTCGGCCCGACACGGAAGAAGGTCGAGTCTTCCGTGAACTGGAGGCCCTGCGACTCAGCGAGTCCTTTCAGCAGCGCCAGGACGCCGCCCCGCGGCACCGGCGCGGGCGTCTCGAGCGAGACCTTCGCTGGTTGGATACTGCCCACCAAGACCGGCTTCGCCAGATAACGCCCGAGCGCCTGGATCACCGCGCGGATGTCCGCCTCGACAAAGCGCACCGTGACGCTGTCATTGGCCAGGCGGACCGCCGACGTGTCTTGCCCGTGCAGGGAGCACGGCGCGATCAAGAGTGCGCTCGCAGTAAGAATCAGCGTCCGACAGTCCGACCGTCCGACCGTCCGTCGCATCACCGCCATGGCTCCCTCACCTTCAGCACCCACGTCGTATCCATCCCGACGATCCGCACCTGAGCACGCCCGATGCTCTGCACCCGCAGGCCCGCCACCACATCGCCGACCCGCACCACCCGCGCCGCGTCTGTGCCCGGGAACCCTTCGATCACGGCCGTTGGCTCGTGGCCCCCGACCAGCCCGATCAACAGGAGCGTCGGCTTGGGCAGAGCGTTCGTGACGGTCTCGACGCCTCCTGGGCCCCGAGTTGGGTCGTACGCCACCCCTGCTGCCCGCCGACCGAATCGAAACGGATCACGCCCCACGAGCACACGCCCCAGCGAATCGGCGGGATAGGCGCGCGGCAGCTCTGTCGCGGCGCGGGCAGCCGGTGTCGGACTGAGCGGAGGAGCTTCGAGCACCGAGCCGACAGCAGCTCGGAGCAAAGCGACCACTCCGGCGGCGCTGGCGATCGACGTCACAGCGAGGTACGCAGCGCGCGCGCTCACGAGCCCTCCCGCAGGAGGTACCACCCTGCAATCGTGAGCTCGATGTGTAGGCGCTCGGCGACCTTCGGGTCACCCCACGGATCGAGCGCCTGCACCGAGAGGTCGGGCACGCTGAGCAGCGGCGCTCCGGTCTCGAGCGAACGCAGCAGCGCCGCCAACCCCGCCACGTCGCCTTCGCACTCGACGTGCAGCCC
>Ga0209375_1000056_pt1 | contig 91031 bp, 89 predicted proteins | sample GraSoiAngelo_131_FD_185888 | JGI IMG/M metagenome (GOLD analysis project Ga0209375, IMG submission 185888) | Grasslands soil microbial communities from the Angelo Coastal Reserve, California, USA - 14_0929_02_30cm (SPAdes) (version 2) | ecosystem: Environmental > Terrestrial > Soil > Grasslands ...
TCAAATGTTCTCGACGCTGCCAACACAAGCACGTTCAAGCTATGGGTTTCCAAAACCCCACAAGTGGAAAGAAATCACCATCCCAATCACTGTGCGAACAAAGGCGGTAGGAGTAATAAACAGGGCGGGGAGATGACAAGATTCGTTGAAGCCTTGACGCGGATACACGTTTACGAAGTCCGACTGCGCAAAGATAAACGCGGCTTTGATCTCATATGCGATGCGCGGGTATTAGCGTTGAAACTTCTGCTTCTTCTCGACTTGGTTCTGTCGGGGATTTCATTCGCATCGGCGCAGCCCGCGCCTTCGTCGCCAGCCCCGCATCAGAGCGGGAAACCGAAAGCGTTAGCGGTCTATGCACCGGGCCCCAATTACCCCAAAGACGCACAAGGCAGGCGTCCTACGAGCAGCGGCATCGTGGTGATGGAAGTAGATAACAAGACTGGTTTGGTTAAGTCGGCCAGAATGGAAAAAGCACGGGCAATAAACTTTTGGATGACGCTGCTCTTCAAGCCTTCAGTCAATGGCGATTTAAGCCCGGCAGTATTTCGCGAATCCATTGCCCCATAACGTTTTGGCGTAACGGTAGTGGAATCCGTCACCGGATGGCTGGCGCAGTTATCTCAGACTGAGTGCCTGGCCCACAATCCACATGAATGCGCATATGTACGAAATCCGCCCGCGCAAAGACGGGCAGTAAACTTTAAGCTGCCAGCATGATCGAAACGCACGAGCACGCTAGCGACTTCAAAGAGTGGTGACGTTCTTTTGCCATGATTGTAGGCGCTGCATTTTCGCCTCTCCAGTTCCACAACTTAACTGAAGCCGTGATCGAAATTTATTACAACGCAGTTGTCGAAGGAATCACGGCTGGCGTCGTCGCTTCCGCGCTCTTGACGGCATTTAGTGTCTCTCGTGATTCGTGAATTTGATAAAAAGCTCGCCGGTTATTGATTTGCGGCGCACCGAATCGCGTTTTCCCTGCCTTCTTACTGTCCGTACGGATTGCTCCACGACCGAACGGGGATAGAGGTCTCTCGCACGCAGGCGTTAATGTCCACGGCGGCGGCTGGTACGGCAGAGATTTTACCTGAGTTGAGATCCAGACTAGGAGACACCGCCGCCGATTTCGTCCCACACGATTAAAACGATATCGAGGACAAATGCCACAAAGAAAAGCGGCGGGCGACATCAAAACCAGCTCTAGCGATTCTGTGCAGAAAAACATGCATTCGGCCCGAGCAATAATGAAACGATTTTCACCATTTTATGCGCTCGGCGCCATCTTCATGGCATTTAGCGGCTGTAGCACTGTCACGGATCTCATCACGTCAAAAATACCGGAAAGTCACGCCGGTAAGCCAGCGATCATCGTGAGCTTGCGGGAGCAGGAAGCGTATCTCTACCGGGGAGGTTATAGAACTGCGTCGTCCCGCGTATCAAGTGGTCGCGAAGGTTACCGCACTCCGATTGGTCGCTTTCACGTTATCCGCAAAGACGCAGATCATCGCTCCAGTCTCTATGGTGACTACATTGATGACTCGGGCCGGATCGTGAAAGCCAACGTCGATAGCAGGCGTGACCGCCAACCGCCGCATTCGCACTTCGTAGGCACGCCGATGCCCTACTTTCTCGAATTCTCGCCAGGCTACGGATTGCACCAGGGCTACCTGCCAGGGGTGCCCGCATCACATGGATGCATCAGGATGCCCTATTGGAAAGCGCGCCAGTTTTATGACGCCGCTCACATAGGGACACCAGTGGTCGTAAAACTTTAGTGAAAAACGCGCCGCGCTGGCGGCCGTTGTCGGCTGTTAGACGCCAGTGTCTGGCATATCAAGCAAGATAGGCGTTCGTTTGAACGACCAATTTAATCCAAGCTTGAAAGCGGACGGCTTACCTCGACAGGAATCGTCGCGCCAAACCAAGCGCGCCGAGGGCCGCCCGAGCAACATTATTGTCGCGCTGCCAAATGATGGCGCATCGGGATTAGATCGACCCACCGCGGCCTCGATTTGAGAACAATAACAGAGAGCGGGATACGAAAACGCTCGCGCGTCAAATCAAAGTGAATTGAACCTTGGCGCACACAAGCACTGCGCTATTTACAAACACGAATTGCAGCCTCTCTGCCGGCTAAACGTGAGGGAACGCTAAGCAAAGATCGCCCGCTTTGCGAAAGAACTCGGATTTCGCGCTCGCTTTTATCGCAATGGGGTATGCGCCATATTCGACGAGCACTGCGAATGATTCCGCACACGCTCATGAAGCCAGACCGGGTAACGATCAGGTAATTCACTTTCGGTTCTTCCTCCCGCGCCGGTTTCTTTAATTGGATGCTGGACGTTTGGCGTTGGGATTTGTTAAGTCGGCGATAGAATAATGGCCATGAACTGGGAGATGATCAGTGCGGTGGGGCAAATGCTTGGCGCTGTTGGAGTCATTATTTCGATCGTTTATCTTGCCGCCCAGATCCGCAATCAAAACAAGGAAAGCCAGCGCGCAGCGATGAACGTCTTAACGACGCACTGGAGCGATTTGAACAGAAGCCTTGTCGAGAATCCCGACTTGGCCGCGCTTTGGATTCGTGCTTTGCAATCGTTCGACGAGTTGGATGGTACGTCGAAGCTACGATTTGGCGCGCACCTGGGGCGTTTTTTACGATTTGCCGACAATCTCTATCTTGCCGTCTTAGATGGAACGCTCGACAAAAGATTATGGCGTGGATATGAGCGCACACTCGCCGACACCGTCGCGTATCCAGGATTCCAAACTTGGTGGGCTACACGAAAACATTGGCACACGGACGACTTCTGCGCGCTAATTGACCGACACATTCAAACCGCGAAACCAAAAATCTACAACGGCTACACCCAAACTTAAGCGACACACCTCGTATGCGCACCGAATCACCTCAGATTCAAAATTTCATCGACGGCCAATTCACAGAGCCAACCGGCGGGAAGTACCTCGACAATATCGAGCCGGCGACCGGAAAACCATATTCGCATGTCGCCGATAGCGACGCACGCGACGTAGACGCCGCTGCGGCGGCCGCAGAAAAGGCGTTTGTTGATTGGTCTAAAAAACCCGCAGTGGAGCGATCGAAACTTCTGCTGCGTGTCGCGGACTTGATCGAACGCGATCTGGAAAAGCTCGCGCGCGCCGAGTCGGTCGACACGGGCAAGCCGCTCTCACTTGCGCGCACCCTGGATATTCCGCGCGCCGCCAGTAATTTCCGCTTCTTTGCTACGGCGATTTTGCACACGGAATCCGAAGCGCATATCACGGACAACGTCGCCTTCAATTATACGCTGCGACAGCCACGCGGCATCGCTGGGCTCATATCGCCGTGGAATCTTCCTCTTTATTTGTTGAGCTGGAAAATAGCGCCGGCCATCGCGGTCGGAAATACGGCCATCGCGAAGCCCAGTGAGCTTACGCCCATGACGGCTTACATGCTTTGCGAGATCGTACGTGAAGCAGGTCTGCCAAGTGGTGTCCTTAACGTCGTGCATGGCACTGGCCCAAATGTCGGGGCGGTGATCACTGCGCATTCAAAGATCAACACCATCTCATTTACCGGCGGTACGGTCACAGGTCGCAAAGTTGCTGAAGCATGCGCGCCGCTATTCAAGAAGGTCTCGCTCGAGCTCGGCGGGAAAAACCCGAATATCGTTTTTGCGGACGCCAACCTCGACGCGGCCATTGCAGGAAGCCTGCGTTCTTCGTTCGCAAACCAGGGCCAGATTTGTTTGTGTGGCTCGCGCGTGTTCGTCGAGCGCTCCGCTTACAAGGATTTCGTTGCCCACTTCATCGAGAAGGCGTCGCAATTGAAAATGGGCGATCCGCTCGACGAGAAAACCGACCAAGGCGCAATCGCAAGCAAGACACAGCTTGAGAAGATTAAGTTCTACGTCGATTTGGCTCAGAAAGAAGGCGGGACAGTCGCGCTCGGGGGCAAAGCGCCGGAATTAATCAATGAACGTTGCCACGACGGTTATTTCTTCCAGCCCACGGTAATCACTGGCTTGCCGGTTTCATGCCGCACCAATCGCGAGGAAATCTTCGGCCCTGTTGTCACCGTCACGCCGTTCGACAGTGAAGAAGAAGTGATTAAATACGCCAATGATTGCGACTACGGCTTGGCCTCGAGCGTCTGGACGCAAAACCTGACCCGCGCCCATCGTGTCGCCGAACAGATTAACACAGGGACTGTTTGGGTGAATTGCTGGCTGGTGCGCGACCTGCGCGTCCCGTTCGGCGGAATGAAACAAAGTGGCGTCGGTCGCGAAGGAGGCGAAGAAGCGTTACGCTTCTTCACCGAGCCGAAGAATGTCTGTATCGCGAAATAGTTGATCGCGAATCGACAATTGCCGATGGTCGGTCATGTGCCGAAACATCAAGACTCTGCATAATTTCAATCCGCCGGCGACGAGAGAAGAGATTCGCGCGTCGTCGCTTCAATTCATTCGAAAGCTGTGCGGGTTCACCAAGCCGTCGCGCGCAAATGAAGACCCATTCAATCGCGCGGTAGATGAGATCGCGCATGTCGCACATCATCTCCTCGAATCGTTAGTAACGAATGCGCCTCCGCGTGACCGGGAAGTTCAAAGAATGAAAGCGCGAGCGCGCTCGGAGAAACGTTTTAGCGCAAGCAACGGCGCCGTTGTCCGCGCGCACAACCATCACTAAGCCCGTGCCGAATCAACAGGTCTCGTTGGCGGTAGTTGTCCTTGTTCGAGCTGACGTGAAACGCTGCCAGGCGAGTGAAGGCTCTGACGTTGAGACGAATGTCGCCATAACCATTGAAAAATCCGTGTTCAGCATAACCCCTCGTTGTAGATCGAACTCATGAGCGAAACATTCGAAAGTACACGCGCCCCTGAGCCGGTAGGCGCGTTCCCACATGCGAAACGCGTCGGAAACCTATTGTTTCTGTCCGGCATCGGTCCCCGCAAACGTGACAGCAAAGAGATTCCCGGCGTTACTCTCGATTCAGCCGGGAACATCGTCAGCTACGACATTGCGAAACAGTGTCACGCGGTGTTTGAGAACGTTCGGCTGGTGCTGGAAGACGCCGGCGCGAGGTGGAACGACATTGTCGATGTCACCGTGTTCCTGACGAACATGAAAAAGGATTTTGCGGTCTACAACAAACTTTACGCCGAACATTTTGCCGGCGAGGGCAAACCAAATCCCACGCGCACGACGATTGAAATCGGGGCGTTGCCGACGCCGATTGCTATCGAGCTCAAAGTGATCGCGTCGGCGGGCTAAAGCACGCGTTTCTTCTTCGTGTCATTCCGAGCGAAGTCGAGAATCGAGCGGCTGCGAAGCCGCGAGATGGGAAGGCCGAAGGCTGAGCGAGTGCGAAGCGAGCGAATCAAATCTCGCTATTTTTTCTTTCGATCACAATTAGGAGCATGAGCACTACCAAGAGATCTCCATTTCGCGTTCTTGCGGCTGACCACACGGGCATCACGGTCTCGAATCTTGAGCGAGCGCTGACGTTTTGGCGCGATGTTCTTGGGTTCGAGCTTTCACATACGGCACATCAGACGGGTGAAATGGCCAGAGAGATCACAGGTGTCGCAGGTGCAGAGATCAAGCTCGCGGTGGTGAAAGCACCGGGTGGTCACAAGATCGAGCTGCTCGAATATCTCGCACCGGCCGAGCCTAAATGGCATGTCGGTCTGAGGCCATGCGACGTCGGTTTCGTACATGTCGCCCTTGTCGTCGATGATCTCGACGCGATCTTGCGCTCCATCAACACGTCCGGTTGGAAAGCTGCCGGTAAACCCCAAACTCTTCGGTCGGGTCCGAACGCGGGAAAGCGGGTCGTGTACCTCCGCGATCCAGACGGCACGACCATTGAATTCATGCAGCAGCCACGAACAGTTGAAAGTTGAGAGCTCTTCGTTGATGGCTTTAGAGTTGAACGTTTGTGCTAATCCACCATGATTTTTTCCGCTGAGGAGCAATTCGCGCTGCAACTCGATTCCGAGGATCCGTTGCGGCATTTTCGGCAAAAATTTCATCTCCCGCTTGGCAAGGATGACAGGCCGCTAATCTATTTTGCCGGCAATTCGTTAGGCCTGATGCCGAAAGCAGCCCGAGCGATTGTCGAAGAAGAATTAGACAACTGGGCGAAGCTTGGGGTCGACGCCCATCACGCGACCGGCACGCCTTGGTACACCTATCACGAAGCATTGCGCGAACCGACCGCGCGCCTTGTCGGCGCGAACTCCTTGGAGGTGATCTACATGAACAGTCTCACGGTGAACCTTCATCTGATGATGGCGACGTTTTATCGGCCGACCAAATCGCGTTTCAAAATCTTGATGGAAGAGCCAGCGTTCCCTTCCGACACCTATGCGATAAAAACGCAAATCGTGCATCATGGGCTCGATCCAAAAGACGCGCTTATTCTCGCGCGACCGCGTAAGAACGAGTTTATAATTAGAACAGAAGACATTGTTGATCTGATCCAGAAGCATGCCGATCAACTCGCAGTGGTCGTCCTCGCCGGTGTGAACTTTTTCACGGGTCAATTGTTCGATGTTGAGAGAATCACTGCTGCAGCACAGGCATACGGCGTCGTCGTTGGGTTCGACCTCGCCCATGCCATTGGGAACGTGCCGCTCTCACTTCACGATTGGAACGTCGATTTCGCTGTCTGGTGTTCATACAAATATCTCAACGCCGGTCCCGGCGCAGTCGCAGGAGCATTCGTGCACCAGCGTCATGCGACCAACAGGAAATTGCCGCGGCTCGCCGGCTGGTTCGGCAACGATCCCAACACGCGGTTCCGATTACATCTCGAACCTGAATTTGTCCCGGTTTCGTCGGCTGATGGCTGGCAGATCAGCAATCCGCCGATTTTCGCGATGGCGCCGTTGCGTGCCTCGCTTGCGATCTTCGACGACGCGGGCGGAATGGAGGCACTGCGGACAAAGTCCGTCAGGCTTACCGGATATCTCGAATTCTTGTTAGCGGAAAATGGATCGAAAAAATTCACCGTCATCACACCGCGTGAGCCCGATGCGCGCGGTTGCCAATTGTCGATCCTGGCTCATGAGCACCCGAAAGAATTGTTAAAGGAGCTCGAAACCGCCGGTGTGAAATGCGATTTTCGCGAACCCAACGTCATCCGCGTCGCCCCTACCTCACTCTACAATACGTTTCACGAAGTCTGGCGTTTTGCGAGGATTCTGGCTCAGCATCAATAGTAGCTCAGTCGATTACAACGGCCTCTCTACGGATTCTTGCGTTGCAGGGCGACTGCGAACGGATGCAGCTCGGCGGTCATCAATCCGCCCGCGACTGCCGGATCTTCTTGCATGAATTTTCTCGCTGCGTCTTCATCGGGCGCCTCAAAAATCGCAATGCCAAACGTCTTGTCGCCTGATTCTGATGTTCGCCCCGCAAGGATCAATTGGCCTGACTTGGTGGCGTCCTGAAACCGGGCAAAATGCCGCTTGAGCACAGCATCGTCTTCTTTTGTCCAGGCTGAATCCGCATATAACCGCGGAACGAGGCGCAACACATAAACGAACTGCTTCGGCTTGTCAGCGTTTGCTTCTTGCGCGGTCAGCGATTGTACGATTGCGAAAATGCAAATGAGTGGAACGAATAGCTGGCGAGATCGGCCTTTCATATGGAGTACGCGACATTGTACTCTCAATGGACTTGATGCGAGCTTTCTTCTCGTTAGCGAATGCCGTTGAAGGACTTCTCTAATACGGCCTGAGAGTCATTGACTCAGCAGGCTTGAAGCGCCAGAAGGATCGTCCCGCATAATAATGGCGAAGCTTTTCGTTCTCTGTCTGACCAAGATCCAATGCCCAAATGACCGGAGCGGCGTCGATGTTCGCTGGATTATGGATCCATTCTTCATGCGGGCTGGGCAGCCCCGCGTAACTGACAAAGATTACGTGCTGGCCCGGCTGCTTTTTCAGTAACTCTTGTTCAATGTTTTCCTTTTGTGCGTTCCTCGCTTGAATCTGATCTGTCGTCCGATGGGTCGCGATCGCCTCTGCTTCTGAGGTGACCGTCACCAAAAATACCGCAACCGGCATTGCATTTATCAGAAAACGGCCAACTCGGCGCCCGTGATACTTCCATTGCCTGAGACAACGCAGCGACTGCGCCACGAGAATTAACATCGCCGCTAGAAACGGCGCTCCGTAGTGCGGATACCACCACACTTCAATCAGTGATGCTGCACCGATGACTGCCGTTAAGATTACGGCGAACCGCATCTTCTTTGAACGCCACAGCGCCGGCATAAACACGACAACCGGCAGCAACCAGATCAGGTTGCCGCAATAGTAACGGAGCAGAGTGAGCCAATCCAATGGACGGTCAATGAAAAGATGCCAGCTTCGTGTGCGCTCGTATGTTTCGCGATTCCTCGACTCCATATCGAAATGCCGAAATGTTCGCGGAGTGGCGGAAGTCGGCAAAATCGAAAAGGGTGGGACAACTTCGTATTGCTCGTAATACTCCCGGTATGGGAGACGCAACGCATGGCCGGTGACGCGGTGATTATCATATGCGAGCCAGGAAGCACCCAAAACGCCGGTAATGACGATCGGCAGCCAGACGCGCGTCGTGCGGTCTGCCGTACCCAGCGCGATGAGTGCTGGAACAACGAGCAGCAATCCCTCAAACGGCCGCGCCAAAATCACAATTACTGCCCCGATTCCAAAAATCCAGGCGTAACCCCACTTCTTTGCGCGGACGATGCGAACCCATGCACCGGTTACTAGCGCACCACCAATTGCGGTGACTGCGCCTCCCCAATAGCTGTTCATCCAGTAGCTGAAAAGACAAAGATCCAAGCTGATGAACGCGCCCAACAACGCCCAGCCCCGGGGGAGCCACCCTTGCAGCGCCCAGCACAATGCTGCGGCCAGCATACCTGCACTCAACCACACACCGAACCAGGGATGCCCGAAGAGTAGCTGTCCTACTGCCAGTGCAAGCCCCTGCGCAGGTGGGAACCGAGAGGCATAAGTAGGTTGTTGAAGGATATAGGTGCTTTCAAAGAAGTGCCATAGCGGATGCGCTGGATTCGTTAGGCGACCGTGCGAAAAAGTGTCAGCCTGCAGAAGGTAGCTAAACTCGTCGTAGATGGATGGTTTGGGGATCGGCCAGATTGGAAGAAGTGCCGCCCGCACCACGAGCACGAACACGCCCAATCCGACCCAACTCAAAGTTTTGTGATGGGCAAGAGCGGAAAGCCAGCGCACAAACTTTTGCCACAAGTCGCGCCACCTGGGCGGCACGGTTTTTGCGAAAACGCCGAAAATTCCGATCAGTACCGCGCAGTAAACGAGCTGACGAATGTGCATGTCACGAAAACGGCATATCTATCATCAACCCTGCGGAAACACGAGCGGCGTTCGCGCATCACATGCAGCCCATGTTGCGATTGGAGAGTGATTTTGACGATTGGTTGCACTAAAAGTGGAACCAATGCAGTTCGTGGATCAGACTCAGGCCGTTGAAGTGTCAGTAGTCATTCCCTGCCTCAACGAGCAGGATACTCTGGCGCGTTGCCTCGAGAAAGCGCGGAAAGCTTTCAGCGAGCACAACATCGCGGGGGAAATTTTGGTGGCGGACAATGGCAGCACCGATTTGTCTAGAACTATCGCCCAGAGTGAGGGAGCGCGTGTCGTAACGGTCCAAGAGCCAGGGTATGGCAGCGCATTGATGGGAGGAATTGCCGCGGCGAACGGCCGATTCATCGTTATCGGGGACGCGGATGACAGCTATGATTTCCTCGAGCTCCCGAAGATCGTAGAAAAATTGAGAGAAGGATTTGACCTCGTTCAGGGATGCCGACTTCCTGCTGGTGGTGGTTCGATTCGGCCCGGCGCGATGCCATTTTTACATCGTTGGATTGGCAATCCAGTTTTTTCCTTTCTCGTACAAAGATGGTTCGGCGCACCGATCAACGACGTTTACTGCGGTCTGCGTGGTTTTACCAAGTCCATGTACGAACGGCTTGACCAGCGTTGCACAGGTATGGAGTTCGCCACGGAGATGATCATCAAAGCTAGCTTGCACGGCGAAAAAATCACCGAGGTGCCCATCACTCTGCACCGCGACGGACGCTTATCGCACGCGCCGCATCTGAAAACGTTTCGAGACGGCTGGCGAACATTTCGCTATTTTTTGATGTGCAGTCCGCGTTGGCTTTTTCTCATCCCCGGTGGCACATTTATCGCCTTTGGTCTGCTTGGTTATCTGGTCGCCATGCCAGGTTTGCGCATCGGGCACAGCACGTTTGACGCTCATACGTTGTTGTTCGCAAGCCTCGCCATCTTGTGCGGTTATCAATGGATCCTCTTCGCCCTCTTTGCCAAAACGTTCGCCGTTACCGAGGGATTCCTTCCACCAGACCGGCACTTGGAACGCTTTTTCGAACTCGTGAATTTGGAAAAAGGACTGGTCGTAGCGGCGCTGGCAATCCTCGCTGGGGGCTGTTTGTTGCTTGCCGCAGTCTGGCAATGGTGGCTCACTGACTTTGGCCATCTGGATTACGCTCGCACAATGCGATTGGTCGTACCCGGCGCAACGCTCGTCGCCCTTGGCTTTCAAACAGTCTGCTCCAGTTTTTTCGTCAGCATTCTTGGCATGCGCCGAAAATGAATCTGTTTCAGCTGATCCTCTACCAAGCATGCGGTTATCGTTGCAATTGCACTCGAGAAGTGCGAAAAGCCTGACCAACGAATGAAAATGTCGAACATAATACGCCGCATTTTTTGGGTTGTCGTATTCCTCGTTCTGATCCACCCGACATGGGCCAAAGACGAGCGATCGATCAAGGATTTGAGCAAGGCGCTTGCGGGGCTTTCGTCCGATGTGGATCCGAAGGAAGCCGAGCTCGTGTCGGTGACGGCGCATACGACGGCGCGCAAGCTCGCACGTGACTATCACGTCGTCTTAAACCCGGAGTTTCAAGCCTTCCTGGTCAACGTCGGCGCCCGAAAACGTGGTTGGTGCGGTCATTGGGCACAAGATATCGGCACGCGCTTGAAAGAACTCAAACCCAAGACGCTGGTTCTTCACTGGGGTGTGGCCTACGATCATACCTCGAGCGAAAACAATTGCTTGGTAGTGACTGCGCGTAACCAGCCTTTCAAAGACGGGATCATCCTCGATGGCTGGCGCAGGGCCGGGAGATTATTCTGGTGCCCTGTCATAAAAGACGACGAATACGAAGTGGAACAGCATTACGGCCATTCCGGGATCACTGCGTGGAAAGAGAACATGCAATGGAGCGCTTGGCTGCAGGATTACGAAACGGGCAAGTCGAAGTCCAAAACAGCTACGAACAACAAAGTCAACGAATCCAGCTCGGCACACGAAGAACGGGCAAGCAACAGCGATTCCAGGCAGCCGGCGACCCAATAGAGCGTGCGTGGGAGCGACCGCAGCAATTCGCTGCTATCGCTCAAATCACAGGTTGCCAAACAAAGGAAAATTTATTGTTATTGGGCGCGCTTGCCTTTGCACGCTGTTGCTTCGACCCCTTGTTATCCCATCCGCTGACGTGAGTAGGGGGTGGCTAAACGTCTGTTTCCTTGAATATGCGTGGTATCCGCGTCATCCGCGGTTAAGAATTTCTTGATGCCAGCTAAATTTGTTCTCATCGGCAGCGGCCTCGCCGGCGGATTACTGGCAGCGTACTTGGGGCGCCGCGGATATGATGTTGATCTGTACGAGCGCCGGGCCGATCCGCGCGAAGGCAACATTGTTGGCGGGCGGTCAATTAATTTAGCGATTTCAACACGTGGAATTCACGCGCTTGAACAGATCGGGATCGCTGACGAAACGTTACGCTACGCGATCCCGATGCGTGGCCGGATGATTCATGATAAATCCGGTGCACTGCATTTCGCGCCTTACGATGTCGATCCCAAGAACTGCATCAACTCCATTGAACGCGCCTCGCTTAACACCACAGTAATCGAAGCGGCGCAGCGCTATCCAAGTGTGCGCGTTCATTTCAATCGCAAATGTACTGACGTTGATCTGACCGAAGCGATCTGTCGTTTGGAAACGGAGACCGGCAAATTGGCCGTGGGCGGTGATGCAGTAATCGGGGTGGATGGCGCATTCTCCGCGGTGCGCGCTTCCATGCAGCGAAACATCGACAGTTTCCAATACAACGAGAGTTATCTCGCGCACGGATACAAGGAGCTGACGATTCCGCCTGCGCCGGACGGGTCATGGCTAATCGAGAAAAACGCCCTCCACATTTGGCCGCGCAAAAGCTTCATGATGATTGCTCTTCCAAACCCGGACGGATCGTTCACCTGTACACTTTTTTGGGAATTCGAAGGACCCCGCAGCTTTACTACAACAAGGACAGATGACGATGTTCGGCACTTCTTCGATGAAGAATTTCCGGACGCCGTTCCGCTCATGCCGACCCTCCTTGACGATTTCAAGAACAACCCAACTGGCTCGCTTGTGACGATTCGTTGCGCGCCATGGTATTACCGCGATAGGGTTTGCCTGCTCGGCGATGCGGCCCATGCCGTCGTTCCATTCTATGGTCAGGGAATGAACGCTGCGTTCGAAGATTGCATCGTGCTCGATGAATGCCTGGATAAATTTGCCGACAACCGCGAGCGCGCGTTTGCCCAATATTTCGAGCGGCGAAAAGAAAACGCCGACGCGTTGGCCGATCTCGCCATCGGCAATTTCATTGAGATGCGCGACAAAACTGCGTCCCGGGCATTTCGCGCAAAAAAGAAACTCGACCACCTGCTCGAAGCCGCCCTGCCTGGTGTGTATCTGCCGCTCTATACGATGGTCACATTCACCCGCATCCCGTACGCGCAAGCAGCGCGCCGTGCTCGTCTGCAAGACCGAATTCTTTACACGGCTCTCGTCACTCTCGTCTTGATCGGAATGCTGGCGCTCGCGGTTTTGCTAGCTCGCTCTCAGCGGCAATGAAACCGATGTAACCGTCGAGTGTTACAGGGCCGCCTTCTTACGCTTGCGATTCGATCGAGCTCGTCTGGAGCCGACGCGCTGATGTGCTTCTTGTTCCAGAGCTGTGACGACCTTAATGAAACGCTTGATATCGGTGGCATTAACGCGACGGGCAACGGCTCGTTCCAGTGCGGATAAATGACGCTGGACACGCTGCGCCAGCCTTCGTCCTTTTGCTGTTGGTCTCACGACGAACGTGCGGCGATCTGTTTCACCGACTGCGCGGGTGATCAACCCGCGCGCAGCCAGTCGATCAAGAATGCTGGTTAAAGTCGATCTCTTGTGTGCGAGGCCGCGGTGGAGATCGGCCACGTTGGCCCGGCGGGAATGAGCAAGCATCGCTAAAATGTGCGCTTCCCCCTGCGTCAACCCGCGTTCTCTGAGGTCATCAAGATAAAGACCGATTCGGTGCGTCGCACGGTGGACTGGATGAACAAGTCGCAGTGACATCGATTGAAAGCGGCTTCAGCTCGGGTTCAACCCATGAAGTTCGCGCTTCGTCACTGAAAAGCCGCCCCGGCCGAATAATAAGCGAGTGGAAAATTCTTTTCCAGCAATTGCGGATTTGCATGCACGATGTCTTCCAGAGATCCTCCGCGACTGGCTGCGTACGCACATGAGAGAAGATGCACCCAAAACAATGTGATGGTCTCGTGATATTTTTGCGGTTTGCCAGCGGCTGCGGCGAATCGGCGCAGCGTATCGCGCATCTTGGTGGCAGCCTGCTGCACCGATGAGGATTCGGCGAGATAGACCCACGCTACGTGCAAGTGTGAAACATGATGGAAACTCTCGTTGGCGATCTCGCCTCGCTCGAGTGCGCGCGTCAATTCGACATCAGTCATGGACGCCGCCCCTTCGCCAGCGCTTCGTTGATGGCCGTTTCCCAATGAATCCGCTGTTCCTCCGCCCAATGTGCGTCCAGTTTGGCGACCTCCTCATTTCCCGCCGGCGTCAATGCCGAACGCCGATACGTTATTGTTGCTTTGCAGTGCTGTTCGCGGTCGGGAACAACACGGATCTTAATCTCGTTAGCCGTGAACGCCGGGGTCACAACTACGTACTCCACCCGGCCGTTCCTGACGTCGTATGTGGTGAGCAGCCAAAGTCGATCCCTGCCGTCGCCGGGGCTTGTAGTGAATACGACGCCCTCGCGCTGTACGCCCTGTACTAGGTGAATGAAACGCGGCGACCAATCAGGCGCCCATTCTGCCTCGCGTACGGGTCCAAAAAGCGGCGTTACCTCCGAGACCGAGCCGTTTAATATGATTGTGAAAGATTGCGTCCGCTGTTCGACCGTCACCATCCCCGCTTCTCCAGCCAATGCCCCTTGAACTAGCGCAAGGCCCGACGCCCATATCATAAAGTAAGTCTAATAATATATTACGATATCGTATTATCCGATATCGTCAATTAGAATTTTGACTTTGATTTTTTGGGACAGATGCATGCCGCGCGATCCAACGCTGCACGAAAACCGCTCCGGCGAAAAAAAAGCTCGGTTATTTGCTCGAGGAGATTTTGCGCTGGTAGCCCTTCTACAACATCAGTCAGTTCATTTGAATTGTAAGGCGCCGAACGGGCTTGATATTCTCCTGTGATGCACCCACACATTCGCCTGTTTTCTTTTCTCGCGATAAGTTGCCTGCTCTTCGCCCCTCTTCTTTGCGCCCAGGACAATCCGCTGAATGATCCTGATTTGAAGGGATGTTAAAGAAGGCGCAGGAAATGCAAAAGGAGGCCAAGAAACTGCAGAACCCAGCGGCACCAGACACAAAGAAGAAACTCGCGGAAATGCTATCGCAGGCGAAGGAACAAGAAGCACGACAGGAGCAGGAGGAAAAACGTGAAAAGGAGAAACTACAGGCCTCGCTGAAGAAGCAACTCGAAGCACCGGGGCCGGTCGTGTTACCGGATTGGACACCAGCTACGCCTGAATTCAAAGCTGCTGGGACGCCAGCGAGAAAAATCGTAGATGACGAAGTAAAAATCGTTCAGACCGGCACCTCATCCCTTACTCCAGAAAAAATTGCGGACAGCTGGCAAGCGACTGCAGGCGAAGCGAACAATCTCAATCAGAGCCTTAACAAGATCAATGTTAACGGCAAGATCACGAGGATCTTGTTTCTCAGCACGCGCACCGATCCCAGGCAAGAAGTGGAACTCGAGGCTAGCCGCGAGCCGGACAGCAAAATTACACAGGTCGAAATCTCCTCGCCGTTACCCAAGCCGAATATCGACAGCGAATAAGACAGTGTTCAGCGGGGCGCGCGAACTTGCAATTGCCCTGAGGCAGGCTTAACAAAATCATACTATGGCCGACACATACGTTCCAATGATCAGCTCCGGTGTTGCCGGGCCACTCGGTGTTCTTCATCTTCCGCGGCTCTGGCTGAAAGTCTCCCTCGAGGAGCAGGGCAAACTCGCGCCCGGCTACCCGGGCATCGGGAGAGGGTTTGATGCCATGACTTGTGCCGCGCTCGGACTCGAAGAGCAGGCGGTAAAAGATTACATCAAGCAAAATAAGCCGACCTATCCCGAATTCGAAGCCTGGGTGAAGAAGAATGCCAAGTCGCTTAATCGAGATGCGATTGAAAAACATAACGCCGCCGTGCGCGGTTACATTCACGATGACGAAACGCGCAAGGGTGTCCTGGGTGCGTCCGGTATCGTGGATGACGCTGCCGCCCCGAAAGACGCGGTGAATCTAAACAATCTCGACGACTGGTACGAATTTCATCAGGTGGTCCTGAGGTAACAGGCGACCGGCATCGACGCGAAGAAGGTTCGTCTTGGCGAGGGTGCCGAGATCAGCGCGCGGTGCGCGTGCGATTAGCGCATTGACGCGAACGCAGGCGGCGTGGAGCATTCTCAAATGCCATCAATGCAGACCAACGTAGCGCCAGAATTTCGCAAGACGACTGAGACATTCAAGGCTGCCGCAAAGACGTTGCCGCAACGTTATTTCATTTCTCCGGAGATTTTTGCAGAGGAACAGGAGAGCATTTTCTCTAAGCAATGGGTGTTGGTCGGCCACCAGAGTCAGATCCCGCAAGGCGGTGATTATCTTACCACAGAAGTCGCCGGCGAGAGCTTGATCATTGTCCGGGACAAACCCGGCGCGATCCATGGTTTTTACAACCTGTGCCGCCACCGCGGAAGTCGACTAATCGAAAACAGACACGGACAGTCCACGGCAATTCAATGTCCTTATCACGCGTGGACGTATTCGCTCGATGGGCGATTGATCGCTGCTCCCCACATGGATGAGGTGTCGGGCTTTGATAAGACTGATTATTCACTGCACGCGGTGAACCTCGCGCTGTGGGAAGGATTCATCTTTCTGAACCTGGCAGATTCCCCTGCGCCACTGGCGGAATGGTTCAAACCGTTAGCCGGAAAATTTGCGCCCTGGAATCTGTCAGCGCTTCGCTCGGCGAAGCGAATCGAATATGATGTGCGAGCCAATTGGAAGTTAATCTTTGAAAATTACTCGGAGTGTTATCACTGTGGCGGTGTTCATCCGGAGCTTTCGAAAATCTCACCGTATGATTCGGCGGAAAACGATCTGACCGAAGGACTATTTCTCGGTGGATTCATGCGGGTCGCTAAAGGCAAGAGCCTGACCATGAGCGGGAACGCCTGCGCCCTGGCGATGGAACAATTTGGTGAAGAAGATTTCCGGCACGTTTTCTATTATTCGATCTTTCCGAACATGCTGCTGAGTTTGCATCCGGATTACGTGATGGTGCATCAACTTTTGCCGCAGTCACCGGAGCGGACACTGATCTTATGCGATTGGTTTTTTCATCCGGAAGCATTCGAGCAGCGTGATTTTGATCCCGATGACGCCATTGAGTTCTGGGACATGGTAAACAGGCAGGATTGGCACGTCTGCGAGTTGAGCCAGCAGGGCATTGCATCGCGCGCGTATGAACCCGGCCCGTACTCGGCGCGTGAGAGCATTCCCGCGGCATGGGATCGGGAGTACTTGCGCTTCATGAAATAAAGGATTGGAATTTAGAGGCGATTGAGTCAATCGCCCCCTACCTTATTTCCCGTCCGAATGCGCAAGCTTCTCAAAGCGCGGGTCGCCGCCCGGCGCGGATCGAACATCGCACGTTGACGCGCGCTCTCGTCGCGTGCGAGCATTCGGAAATGCCACCGCCTCTCACTTACGCGAGTTATCTTGATCTGGAGAAGCTGCTCACGCTTCAAAAGCCGCGCTCAAGTCCGCCGGAGCACGACGAAACGCTCTTCATAATCATTCATCAGACCTACGAGCTGTGGTTTAAGCAGTTGCTGCATGAGTTCGAGAAAATAAAAAGAGACTTTTCCGCGGGCGATCTTTTTGGGGCTATTCACGCATTCAAACGTGTGCGCACAATCATGAAGGTCCTGGTCGCCCAGGTTGATATTCTTGAAACGATGACGCCGTCGTCGTTCTCAAGTTTTCGGGACCGGCTTGAGACGGCGTCGGGGTTTCAATCCGTGCAGTTTCGTGAAATTGAGTTCTCGCTCGGATACAAGCGCGCCTCCACTGTCAATTATTTGAAGCCGGACTTCCCGGGATACGATCGTCTAAATCAGCTGCTGCATGAACGCAGCGTCGTCGATCATTTCTATGATTTTCTAGAAACGCGCGAAGCACAGATCCCCGCTGAGTTGAAGAACCGCGACGTGACACAACCGAATGGACCTGACGAGCGAGTGCAAAAGGAGATTCTTCGTCTATACAAAGATTCGCCTGAATGCTCGATCCTTTTCGAATTGATGACGGATTTTGACGAAGGGCTGCAGGAGTGGCGTTACCGGCATATCAAACTGGTGGAGCGCACCATCGGGGCCAAGAAAGGTACGGGTGGATCGCCCGGCGTCCCGTTCCTGAAAGAGTCATTATTCAGGTCCATCTTTCACGATCTTTGGGCTATCAGACACGAAATGTGACGCCGTGGCCTTGTTGAAGCGTTGAACGGTTGAAGCGGTAAAACTCAGATCACGCAGAAAATTACCCGCTTCAACCCTTTAACGAATCACGTTGCCAAGCCAAGAAATTCGCGGGCGTTCCCAGAAAGCAGTTGTGCTTTCTCTTTCGCTGAAAGTTTCGTCGATTCGATTAGCTGACCTGGTTTCGCCTCGCCTAACGGAAATGGGTAATCGGATCCCAGCGCGACACGTTGCGCGCCGAAGAGCTTTACCAAAAAAGCCAGCGCATCGGTGTCGTGGACGAGCGAATCGACGTAAAACCGCGCGGGCGCCTTACCGCAAGCAAGATATGCGCGTGGATTCGTACTGTTTTCCACGGCGACCAGGTCGGGCCGCACGTGAAACGCGCGCTCGACCCGACCAATCGTAAACGGAAATGCTCCGCCACCATGGGCGAAAGCCACGCGAAGCTTGGGAAAGCGCTCGAACACACCGCCAAAGATCATCGAGCAGATCGCCAGCGAGGTTTCAGCTGGCATGCCAACAAGCCATGGTAACCAGTACTTGGGCATGCGTTCCTTGCCTAACATGTCCCAGGGATGAACAAAAATTGCTGCGTTGAGTCGCTCGGCGGCGCTCCAGACAGGCTGAAGCGAGGCATTGTCGAGATTCAACGTATCGATTCGCCCGGAATGCGGGTTTGGATCCACGTGCGTGCCGATCTCTGCGCCGCGCAAGCCCAGCTCACGGACGCATCGTTCCAGTTCGCCTGCAGCCAGATCCGGATCCTGCATTGGGATTGTCGCCAAGCCTGCGAATCGTTTCGGATGATCACGAACAACCCCGGCAATGTGGTCGTTTAGTCGCCGGGAAAGGTCCAACGCGTCAGCGGGTTTAGCCCAGTAGCTAAACATCACCGGCACCGTCGAAAGTACCTGCATCGAAACGCGGTCGCGATCGCATTCCCCGATTCGCCGCGCAGGATCCCACACGTTGTCGGTGATCTCCCGAAAAACGCGGTCGCCGATCATCATGCGAGCACAACACGGCTGATAATGATCAAGCCTGACGAATCCGCTGTAACCGTATTTCGCGTCGAGGTCCGGCCAGTTCCGCGGCAGAATGTGGGTATGCAGGTCGATTTTCATTCAAAAGAGCAAACGTCCAGCGTTCAACGTTCAGCACCCAACGTCGAAATCAGAAAAATCCCACTATTATTCCTGCTCTTGCTCTTAATCGAGTTCCTAAAGGGATTTCATTGGCTCCGGTTTTTCGACCTTCTTGCCGCACTTCTTGCAGGTACGGCGCGCATCGTCATTCCAGAAATCGAGCATCGCTTGACTGAAATGCTCGACGATGTCTGCGCAGTCGAAATGGATGTCTTCCACCAATGCTCCGCAGTTCTCGCAGTAAAAAATAACGTGCTCTTTTTCTCCCGGCGGACGGCGCCGTTCCACCACGATTCCAATCGTATCCGGCGGCCGCTGCGGCGAGTGCGGCACATTCGGCGGGATAAAGAATGTTTCGCCTTCTCTGACAACGTGATCCACGATGCGGTCGCCTTCCCGAACGCGCACCTTGATGTCGCCTTTCAGCTGGTAGAAATACTCCTCCGAATCAACGAGGTGAAAATCGTTCCGCGCATTGGGCCCTTTGATCACCATCACGAAAAAATCACGGCCGTCGTAGAGATATTGGTTGCTCACCGGCGGTTGGAATTTGTCGCGGTTTTTTTCGATCCAATTCTCCAGATTCACCGGCGGCTCTACAGTCTGCATCACGCAGAGCGTATTGGGACAAACGCACAGCGTCAAACGGGGATAGCGAGTCGCAAATACATGGGCGAAGCCCCACCAGATCGGGGAGTATAATTTAGGTTGAAGCGGCCTAACTAAACGCGGATAAATATGCGCCCTCATGAACCCTCGCTGTTTCCTCCGTATCGCAGGTGCAAGCCTGATCGCCCTGATCGTTTGCGGTTGCGAGACTTTGCCGGAGGGTCCCTTTCCACGCGCCACTGAGGTGGGTTGGTGGCATGATGAGGACGCGTCGGGCCCGGCAAAGATCGCCGTTCATATCGGCGAACAGAAAGCGTACTTTTACAAGGGCAAAACTCTTGTCGGGGAAACGACTGTCTCGACCGGCAAACCTGGCTTTTCCACGCCGCCCGGCCACTACACAGTGGTTTCAAAGGACGTCGGTCATGTCTCAACCGTCTTCGGCGATTATGTGGATGATTACGGCAACGTCGTGAGATCAAACATTGACGCCCGAAAAGATCGCCAGCCGTCCGGCACACATTTTGACGGCGCCCGAATGCCGTATGCGATGTTTTTCCGGGGAGGCTACGCGATGCATCAAGGTTACGTTCCGCCATTTGCCGCGTCGCACGGTTGCATTCGTCTGCCAGGGCAGATGGCGGTAAGATTTTTCGAAAACGCTCCGGTCGGCACCCCTGTAGCGGTCAAGGAATAGACCCCTGGAAAGTGAGAGCTTCTCCTCCAGAGAGAGCGCGAACAGGTTGTGCTAATATAGGGTCCTGGCATGAAGGGAAGCATTATTGATGACGATCGCAGCGGCGCGATGCGATTGAGCGTTGAAGAACTGCAACGCTACTCGCGTCACCTCATCATGCCCGAGGTTACATCCGAGGGTCAGAATCGACTCAAAGCTGCGCGAGTCTTGTGCATCGGCGCCGGAGGACTCGGATCGCCGGCCGCGCTTTATCTGGCAGCCGCCGGCGTCGGCACCCTCGGCATTGTCGATTTCGACGACGTCGATCTGTCCAATCTTCAGCGGCAGATTCTTCACGGAACAAAGGACGTCGGTAGGGGCAAACTCGAGTCTGCAAGGGACCGGTTGCACGACATCAATCCCCAGATTGAGACCGAATTGCACAAGTGCCGTTTCTCCAGTGAAAACGCATCTCAACTTGTCGCCAGATACGACGTAGTTGTTGACGGATCGGATAATTTTCCGACGCGATATTTGTCAAACGACGTCTCTGTTTTCGAGAACAAGCCGAATGTGTACGGTTCAGTATTCCGGTTTGAGGGACAGACAACGGTGTTCGCCCCCCACTTGGGCGGACCATGCTATCGCTGCCTTTTCCCAGAGCCGCCTCCGCCAGAGTCCGTTCCGAACTGCGCGCAAGCCGGAGTGCTCGGCGTTTTGCCCGGGATTATCGGAATGCTGCAGGCAATTGAGACATTAAAACTAATTTTGGGCATCGGCGACTCACTCGTTGGACGCCTTCTCCATTTCGATGCGCTTAAGGTAAAATTTCGCGAACTCAACCTGCGGCGGGACCCGCAATGTCCCGTCTGCGGTGAGAATCCAACAATCTTCGCACCGATTGACTACGAACAGTTTTGCGGAGTGCGCGACGAGGGAGAGATATCGGAGATGTCCCCACACCAACTAAAGCGAAAGATAGATGCGGGAGAACCATTTGAATTAATCGACGTGCGGGAACCGTTCGAATACGAAATTGCCCGGATTGATGGCGCAAAACTGATCCCTTTGGGAGAAATTTCCGAACGATTAGACGAACTGAGCGGCGAGCGACCGATCGTAGTTCATTGTCACACTGGGAAACGCAGCGCGCAGGCCGTCCGACTGCTGCAGCAGCGTGGCTTTGCCAATGTTTACAACCTCGAAGGTGGAATCGATGGGTGGTCGGACCAAATCGATCCAAACGTGCCCAAATACTAAGCGATGTTTCAGTTCACACCGTGGCTTCAGCCCGGGGCATGAGCCGTCATGAAATGGAAGCGTTTCAACGGCTCTTTTTTGATTCGAGCGGCAAGCCGTTAAAACGGTTCCGCTCGCACCGTCGTGTTTCTCATCGGGCTGAAGCCACGGTGTTAATGCTACTACTTTACCGCGGCAGCGAATTGTTCGGCACTTGGGACTCCATGCCATTGAGCGATTAGTTCGCCATTTCGTCTGAACACAAAAACGCGAAAATCCGTTGCTCTCTCCGGCTCGCCAAGCTGTGACGACACCGATCCATCAAAATCGGTCGCAACGAAAATGTCTTTTCGCGCATCACGTGCAATCTTCTTTCCATCATATCGGGCTTGAAGCCGTTTTGCTTCTTCGTTCACCCGGTGCCGGATAAGCGCGGTAGCGATCCTTTGCCCAAGCACAGTATGTCTTCTCGCAAAACGAATAATTGTGATCATTCTGTAATCCGGGTTGCCCAGGCAATATTCCGGGACACGGTCACCCACGGTATGTGCCTTTTCTCTATCTGCAGGGGTGGTCAGCACGATTACGGTCACATGTCCGTCAGCTGTAGAAAGTTTGTTTCCATCAATATCAACAAAACTGACCGGGTAGGTTGCTCCGATGGAAAGGGCTCCATGTATACGCGCCGCTGGAAGCAAAATTAATGTTCCAATAACGGAAAAGAATTGAAGTGTGCGTGGGCTCACAAGTAAGCAAATTGGCGACAATGTCGTTCGCTGACAAGATTCGACCTGTGTGCTCGCTTTTTCCAATGCCGAGGATGACGAATGCGGCCTGGGTTTGGTTGTCGATCCTTTTGCTTGTTGGCCTAACTGCCTGTGATCGCATGGGGGGCTCGCGTCATGCGCAGCTAATCCAGGATGGAGACGCCAAATCCGCCCAGGGAGACTTTGCGCGCGCGATTAACTTGTATGAGGCGGCGCTCGATGATTCCGAAAGCATTCGGAATGCTGAGGTTCACTATAAACTGGCTCTTCTTTATGACGACAAGTTGAACGACCCTGTCAGTGCGCTACATCATTTCAGGCGTTGTCTCGCGCTAAGTCCGACCGGCGCTCATGCCACTGACGTCAGAAACTCGATAAAACGTGATGAAATCGCCGCGCTGACGGCGCTGTCTGGCGATTCCGTCATCACTCGATCGGAGGCGGCCCGTTTGCGAAACGAAAATCTTGACTTGCACAAACAATTTGAAGCGCGCGCCGTGCCGGCGCGAAGTGTGAGCGATAGATTGCAGGAAGACAACACCAGCTCAAAAAAAACCGCCTCCAAGAAAGGAAGCCGAAGCTACGTCGTGCAATCAGGCGACACGCTCTTCTCCATTTCGCGAAAGTTTTATAAATCGCCCAAGCGCTGGAAAGAGATCCTGGACGCGAACAGAAAGAGTATTCGCGATCCCAAAAAACTCACGGTGGGCCAGACCCTAGTTATTCCGTAGATGCTTTAGGGTCGCCCGGGAACAGTGACCGCGGAATTCTAGAACTTCACCTGGAGGGCCACTGCGCCACCAAGGTTGGCCACTTGGTAATCAAAAACGCTTTGGTTCGATTGGCTTGCTGCCAAGGTACTCACCGCGCTCAAGGTAAGATATTTGTTCACGCGGTAGTTTGCGGTAAGCGCGAGAATTTCGCTGATGTCATCGCGGCCTCCTTCATAATACTGCCGCACTACGACGGTACCAACGGCATTGATGAAAAAGGAACGGGTGAGAGCCGCCGAATAACTAAGATAGGTCCCATAATCGCTTCGCTGCGCTGAAATCGCATTGATGTTTGGTGGCTGGCCGGATTCCTCGGCGGCAGCGCTGATATTTGCAAACACGCCCAAAGTGAGCGTCTGAGCGCGATCAAGCTGAAACGGAACGGAGGCGTCTATGATGAAGGCGTGGTTTTGAAAGAAAGCTGCAAAGCTGTTTTTCTCGGTCAGCCGGTTGTAGTCGTAATCGACGCGCAAAAGAAGATTATGCCACTGCGGCACGAGATATCTCAAGCCGACTTCAACATCAAAGCTTCCAAAATTGAAGTTGTCGAATCGATCGTAATAAAACAACTGCTCACGGACATCGACCAGTCCGTAAAGCGTGCTGGTGATTCGCGGCTCGTAAAAGGCTGCTACTGTCGGGGCGACGACAAAATCGCTCTGCTCGCCGCTCCGCGTAAGGGCAACATTTGACGTCCAGTAGAATGGCGCGCCAGCGGAGATCGTGAACGGTTGATACCCCTGGACGCGCTTGAGGATTTGCTGTTCGCCGAGATCGGCATCGCCGGGCGCGGCGGCGACGTTGCCCCCTTCTGCACCGCTTGGAGGAACCGTGGAAGGAAAAGCCGACGGAGCCTGCTCGCGCGTTAACTGTGCCTGGTTCGTCGTCTGCGCCGAGCCCTCATTTGCCGAGATAAAAACGAGCACACACAACGTCGTGACGAACCTGCACAAATGAGGGTCAAAGCGAAGTCTCACAAGCGCGACCACCTGCCGCCTGGTTCGCCCTTGATGCCGTTAATTTTCTCCGCCATATCGATGAGCAGGTTGAAAATGCCAACTACCTAACAACTAGAAGGCTCGCGCGCCGGAACCAAGACGATTATTGATTACTCCGCGATCACGCATATGCCGAATATCCGCCATATCGCGGTCTGCTTTTATCATACGGTTAACATTGATGCGATCGGCGTTAGCCGCATGGCGGTGTTTATCGCGGGGAAGCCTAAGCCTTCCATCAGGGCTAGGAACACCACCATCGAGCAGAGAAAGCAACTGCCCGCTGTTTGGAACATTGATGACTGTCCTGGACCTCTTCCCGTTGCTCGGGTTGCCGGTTGACCGAGCATCAAACGGCGGGGCCTTTGAGAGCGGCTGCGGCCTGTTCGCACCCGAGCCGGCAAACGTCCCGGTGGTGGAGCCATTACCCCCAAAGCCTGTATAGTTCGCGTTGTTTGTATAAACATCAGCCGGAGCCTTGCCGCCAATAGTCACGACTACGTTGTCGAAAATCGTAATTGAATTCGCCGCGAGAATCTTTGTGCTGTTCCCGCCCAGCGTGACGTTCGAAAGGAAGTTGAGATGGCCATTACTTCCCGGCGCGTAAAGTTTCAAGGTGGTATCCGCCGAGAGCATGCCACCACCGATATTGAGCACGCCGTTTGCGCCAAAAACTCCGGCTTTCAGTATATCGGCGTGGGCGCTGGCATTATTAAACGTGATCGCTCCATTCCCGTCCATATAGGTTAGAAACGTGCCACCTACGTTATAATTACCACCGTTAATCAGAATCGCGGCGGCTGCCGCTCCATCGCTACCGTAGAACGCAATTGTCGCGTCGTTAGCAATGTTTGCGTTGCCGGCAACATCCATTCCGATAACGCCTCCATCGCCAATAACTCCGCCCTGTCGGTTATCGATCTGAGCCAACAAAGAATTCGCATGAATGTCCCCCGCCGCGACCAGGCTAACAATGCCTCCAGTCCCGATTTCTCCTCCCTCGTTCAGAAGCTCAAGCGTCAGATTGTTGGTGTTCAAGTTTCCTCCGATCGCGGCAAGAATGTTCCCTCCGTTAACAACTTCATTAATGTTGTTGTTAACGAAAAGCCTGGTATCGCCGCCGGCGTCCGTAGTCAGATTGTTTCCGACGCTTAAGAAAAGGTTCGCACCGGAGTTAACCGTTTGCCGAACGGGAGTAATTATCTCGAGGTCGATGCCGCCGGAGTTCGCCTCGTTGTGGGCGATCAGATCCTTCCCCACGGCGAGTGTCACATTTTCGCCGTTCTGTTGTGGAAACTGCACTGCGAGCTCTACCCCAAGAAACAAATCGCCCGCAGTTAAGGTGCCGCCGACGCGAAGATCTATATTAGCCCCGCTTCCTGATTGTGCAGTCGCGGACGTTTCCAATGCAAGCGAGCCGCCAACGGTCAGATTTCTATTCGCCAGGACATCGATATTAGCTCCGGTTTCTAAGTTACTAATATCGGTGGCGATTGAGAGGTTACCACCCACCAGCAAATCAGTGCCGGCATAAAGCACGATGTTGAGACCCGAAGTAATTCCTCCATTTCGTCGAATAATGGTCAGATCATTCGCAATGTTAAGCATCTGACCGGCGGAGATACTCACGTTTCCGCTAGAATTGAACGCCGTTTCATCAGAGGTTTGACCGCTCCAATTCAGGTTCTGTCCAGCGAATAGAGTAATGGTTGGAGCATGGATGGTCGCCTGGCCGTCAATCGAAATGTTGCGTCCAACGAATGCATACAGATCGTCGGTTGTGATGCTTGACGTCATTGACATGTCGCGCTGGGCAAACAGGCTGACTTGGCTCGTGGTGCTAATATCGGAGCCAATGGTCAAATCGCTGCTGGAGCCGCGAGCGTAAATCGTCAGGTCGTGCAGGCGTGAGAACGAAATGCCGGGACCCAGGGTAATCGGACCGTTTTGCGTTGCCAGCAAAAGACCGCGGATACCTTCGAAGGTCAGCACGCCACCCGCACCTCCGGAAGTAATGCTATTAACGGCGATCAGTCCCAGATTCGTTTCACCATTTGTCGTATCGATGGTTGGGTCACCGTTTAGCTGGAGAGCGGTGAACTTGAATGCTGCCCCCGAGTTATCCCCGATTAAATCATCGAAGCCGCTTGCGGTGTCAAAAGCCGATGTCGATCCAAACGCCCACGCGGAAACCGGACCGTCAATCGATCGTCCCCTATAAATTTTTCCGAAATCGGTTACGCCGTTGGTAGTGATTGAGGGATCAGTCGAAATGACTGTGCCACTCGTTATCACATAAGGATTCGGGGAAGTAATCGTGCTTGGCGTACCGAACTTGGTTGGTGTTCCTGAGGGCGACGGAGTCGGCGTTGGTGGGGGCGGTGGCGGCGTTGGCGGCGGGGGTGTGGGCGGCGGCGGCGTTGGTGGTGGCACCGTTGGACTCGACGTCGAGCTTCTCACCAAAACAACCGGGTTGGCATTCGCGTTTTGATCAGTCGTGCCGATCAGGTCTACCAGGTTTCTGGCAAGAACCTGGCTGTTTAAACCAGCCAATTGCTGCTCTGCGAGCTGAAGGTCCACGACCGCCATGACTAACGGCATGTTTTCGAGCGGCGGAAAATCCTTAATCAAACGCGACGTCTTGAGAACCAGCTTTACATCAAACTTCTCCGGTTTCGTCATGCGCCTGTCTGCCGTCATCGTCATCATTTCACCGCCATTTATGGTCGCAGCTCTTTCAGGATGACCAGTGGGATAAAACGTGCCGATCCCTTCCAAGACCATGAATTTCGTGGGTGGGCCTGTTGCGAAGAGGGCCGTTCCACCTGTTATCGCCGCTGTTACAGCCGATGTACTGACCTTAACCGCGGGAGCTTTGGGCGGTATCTGCAGAAGAACAGCACCACTCGTCAGATCAAGTTCACGCGCCCCCTGCTTAAAACTGAAAACCGTGTTTGCGCCGAGTCGCGTTATCGTAAGGTCGGTGAAAGTCAGTTCCGCGCGAGATTCCACGCCTGTGCGTACTCCCATTCCCTGGATGACTTTGTCGTTCACAGCTGCGGGGCGCGGCGCGCCATGAGTTTCCAGCACTCGCACATCCTGAATCACCTGAGATACGCGCGCTTGCTGCAACTGATCTGCGGCAACAAGGCGCTCTGCGCCAACGAGCCACAACATGATGATTAGTCCGCTCGAAAAGATTTGCCCAAAAGATTTTTTCATATTGGAGGTCACTACGGTAAGGCGGGAGCTGTGTTACGATTCAGGCTTGGCGCTCGGTGTGGCGTCACCAGTGCTGCAGTTTTGTGATCGGCCGTGTCAGTGTGCTCCTGATCGGTAACCGAAACCTGTGTGCCGCCTCCAAAAATAACAAGGTTTGTGTCAACTAAAGTCTTGGTCGTTTTCTCGCGCTGCTGCTTCTCGCTCTCTGCTACGATCGACTTTTGGCTGCGCAGCGGAGGAAAATCTGTAATGAAGCGACTTGTCGTCATGAAGCGGTCAATATCGACGTCTACGGGATCGCTGAGCGCAGCCTCCGAGTTGCCGAACACCATCTGGCCCGCGCGAACGAGAACCGAATCACCAAGGTGTCCGGGACGATAGGATCGCGCGGTGCCCTCCAACACCAAAAACTTGTAGAAACCAGGATGGTACTCGATCATCACAGTGGTGCCCGCAACGGAAGCCGCGACTCTGCCTGCGTGAATTGTCGCCCCAGTTGCCTCCTTTGGAGCCTGAACAAGCACCGCCCCTTCCTTAAGATTCAAACCGCGTGTCCCGTGATTGAAATCAAATGCAGTATGGGCGGCGAGCCGCACAACGGTTTCGTCAGAAAAACCCAACTCAGCGCGCGATTCGTTGCCGGTCCGCACAATAGTCTCTTCTTGGACGATTTCGTTTACCGAGGCCCGGCGCGGGTTCTTAGAATCCGCTAGTTGAACATGATTTTTTATCTGCGTGACCCGCGCTTCATTAGTCGAAGCCGCGTTGAGCCGGCTGGGGAACCAAGTCGAAAAGGAGGCGATGATCGCTATGAAAGCAAGAAGACGAAGCTGGCGGTTCATGGACACGTTGGTCGAAGGACCTAATTCCGGCGGGCTTTTTGACGCCTAAACCTTGCTAGGTCAAGGATTATTTACACCACTACAAGGTACTTATCCGGAAACGGCGCAGCGAAGTTTCCTGAAAAGTTTAGTTTTGTTCCTGGCCTTTTGAGAATGGCACAAACGGCCCAAGCAAACACCGAACTTGGCTATCATTGCACTAAGCTTTGACGTAGGACCCGGCTACGGGCTTACGGGCTTCTCGTTGCCAAAAACTGAGGCACCTAGTAACTCGCGCTGCCACCGGACCAGCAATGCCGGGGCTCGTGCACAATCTGCGGCGATTGCCTCGAGCGTGCTTCGCGGTGCAACGAAAGAAGGTTCCAGCCCGAGTTTCTCAGCAGACTTGTTGCGCCGGCACCACAGCTCTTCTGCGCGCTGGACCATCTCGGTGGTCGGTCGGGTTCCGGGGCGGCGACGCGAAACTGGCCATTCCGATTCAGGCACCCGCAATGCGGCTTGTGCTGCTTCTCGAAACGCCTGACGACGGCGAAATGAAAAATGCCTATAGTCAGGGAGACTTCCTGAGGCGAATTTCGCCGCAGCCTCCAAAAGGTCCTCATTCCGCAAAATGTGAAACGGCGGGCGATCTGCCTTTTCTGCTTCTCTTTCGCGCCATTGCCAAAGCGCGCGAAGTACCGCAGCGGCGCGTCCACGGATTACGCCAGATCCGCGAATACGCCAGAGCTCATCCTGGTTACGAGTCCGCGCCACGGCCGCTAGCTCGATAGCACGTTGGCAGGATTGCTGCAGCCAATCCCGGCGCTCACAACGATCCAACTCTGCTTCCAATTTTTCGGCGAGGGGCAGCAAATAATGCACATCATTGATCGCGTATTCCGCCATGCGCGCCGGCAAAGGTCGTTGTGCCCAATTCGCCTTTTGCGAACCTTTCAGGAGAGTGAGTCCAAAATAACGTTTCACCAACGCAGCGAGGCTAAATTCGCGAATGCCAAGGAGACGAGCTGCGATCAGTGTGTCGAAGACTCGTTTCGCTGCGAGATTCAGGCCGCGACGCAGCATTCGCAAATCGTAATCGGCACCGTGCAAGACAATTTCCCTGGCTTCCAGCGCACGACGCAATGGCTCCAGATCGGTATTGGCCAATGGATCGACTATAAAATCGCAAACAGGCCGCGCGGATTCACGGTCTGGGGCCGCGCTCAGGTCGGCATCAACCCTGTTGGCCCTAGACCCCGGCGCCGGGACGCTGATCTGGAGCAAACAAAGCTTTTCCCGATATGAATGAAGACTGTCCGCCTCGGTATCGACTGCGACGCGATCGGCAGCTTCGATTTGCTCAATTAAACTCGCGAGCTGCGCGGAGTCCGTAATCACGTTTCGCGTCAACGCAATCCGCTCAGCAACAATTCAGCGTTGGTTTTGGTCGCACTCAGATTATCAATCAACTTTTCCATCGCTTCGAGAGGTGGAAGTGCTGCCATCGTTTTGCGCAGCATCAGCACACGTTCCCATTCATCGGGATGATACAAAAGCTCCTCGCGCCGGGTCGCTGAGAGCATGGGATGGATTGCCGGATATAGCCGTTTCTCCTGGAGGGCACGATCAAGATGCAACTCCATATTGCCGGTGCCCTTGAATTCTTCGAAAATCAATTCGTCCATTCGACTGCCGGTTTCAGTCAAAGCGGTCGCAAGCACAGTCAGACTGCCGCCTTCTTCCACATTGCGCGCAGAGCCGAAAAATTTCTTTGGTTTGGTAAGCGCCTTCGCTTCTACGCCACCGGACATAATTCGTCCTCTGCCCGGTTGCATGTTGTTGTACCCGCGCGAAAGCCGCGTGATACTGTCGAGCAAAAGCACAACATCCTGTCTCATTTCCACGAGGCGTTTGGCACGCTCTATCACCATCTCTGCTACCTGCACGTGTCGCTGCACGCTTTCGTCAAAATTGGAATGGTAGATCTGGCAGTCGATTTCCCGCTCCAAGTCCGTCACTTCTTCCGGCCGCTCGTCCACCAAAAGCAAGATAAGAACAATGTCAGGATGATTTACCCGAATTGCTTTGGCGATTTCCTTTAGCAAGATGGTCTTGCCCACTCGCGGAGGCGCCACGATAAGCCCGCGCTGCCCGTGCCCAAGTGGTGCCAGCAAATCCACCGCGCGCGCGGTGAGAGAATTCGTCTTCGGATTTTCCAGAATGATCCTGCCCTGTGGAAACTGCGGCGTTAGCTTGTCGAAGTCGGTTGGCTCCGTCCATTTCTCAGCTGGCTGGCCCTCGATTCTTGTGACTTTCTCGAGAGAGAGGAACTTCCCGCGCTGACCTGGCAATTGCACTGTCCCTGCAACCTTTTGCCCAGGCCGCAGATGATGCTGTTCGATGAGAGCGCGAGATACACAAACATCCTCCGGAACCGGCAGAAAGTTCAATTTCGGCCAGCGCAACATGGCAAAGGAATCGGCCACCTGATCGAGGAAACCTTCCGCAGTGACAGGAGCGCCTGTTGCTAATGCCGCGCGGACGATATCGAGAAGGTGCTGATGCCGCGACCGCGCAGGGTGTAGATAAACAACCAAATCGCGCGCCAAGGCCTCTAGTTGTTCACTCGAGGATTCTTGCAGCTCGTTCAGATCGAGTGCGAGTTCGGTTTTGAATTCGCCACCGGACGAATCCTCCGTGGCGGACTTGTTCTCCTCGTTAGATCGCGTTTTGGAGGCTTGCGAAGCGTCCGCTCCGCTTTGGGTGCGTGCAGGCGACACTCCTGCCTCTACTGTTTCTATCTGCGAGGTCGAGACCTTTAGCTTTTCTTCCATGATTGCCCTTGCCAAAGCACAAGAAGACTCTTCGCTTGTTCCATGAGCGTCGCACGGTCGCCATTATTCCAGACGACATGTTCTGCCCGCTTGATTTTCTCCTCGAGAGGCATTTGTGAGTTAATCATTTGTTCGGCTTCGGAGCCTTTCAGGCTTATTCGCTTCACCAACCGCTCTAACTGCACTTTGTGCGAACAGGCAACCACGACAACCCGCTCGCACAAAGTTTCACCACCTGTTTCATAAAGAAGTGGGATATCAGCAAAGAAAAAATCAGAAGAATTACGATGCCTTTCCGCCTGCGCCATCCACTGGCGACGTATCCGAGGGTGAAGAATTTGTTCGAGCGAGCGCCTTTTGGTCGCGTCAGCAAATACCATCGCTCGAAGTTTAGCTCGATTCAAGTCCCCCTCCGGCGAAAAGACCTCACTCCCGAACTGACCGAGGATTTCCTGTTTCACCTCTGGAAGTTTCGGCAGTGCGTGCGCTGCCACATCGGCATCGAAGAATTTCGCCGCCGGTATGATCTCTCGCAGGCAATCACAAAACGTGCTTTTGCCCGTGGAAATTCCGCCCGTGATCCCGATCGCAGGCATAGGGAAACCTCACCGCGGCGTGATGCCTTCGGCCAGGTCAAGATGGAAGGTCTGTTTCACTTTTGTCGTGCCGAAGGTCAATTCCGCTGTGTAATCTCCGGCTGGGAGAAGCCGTTTCGGATCATCACCTCCATATTCAGCAATCACGTCTTTGGTCGGCCGCAGGTCCCAGTTTAATCGGGTAAAACCGGGTGTGCCCGGCGCTTTTAGATTTGCGACTGGCTGCCCGCTTGATTTTGTTACGACGATTTTGATTTCGTCGCCGGTAAACTCTCGCACCCACACCGTGAATAACGCCCCTTCGGGCGGATTTTGACCGCGATAAATCCCCTTGCCATTCGAATCAACAAATCCTGGCTGAAGGTAAGCGCCGCTCACAGAACGCGCGCTAAACAGTTGAGCCGGCTTGGACGCAATTTCGGCTGTGAATTCGCGAAACGGGATGGTGTCGTCAAGAATGGCAATGCTGCGACCATGCGTTGCGATAACAAGGTCTGACGTCCGCGGATGAATCTGAATATCGTCCACGCGAACCGAAGGAACATCACCGATGCGCACCCAATGCGCGCCTTGATCGAACGACGCGAACACTCCGAAGTGCGTACCTGCGTAGAGTAGTTTCGGATTTACAGGGTCCTCACGGACAACTTCGACCGGATTGCCTTGCGGAAGATCGCCCGTGACAGTCTCCCATGTTTTGCCCAGATCGGCCGTGCGCAGAAGGATGGGACGATCGTCACCCGACCGATACGCATTGGTCGCAACGTATGCCACATTCGCATCGAAATTAGACGGCTCAATACGCACGATCCATTGGCTGCGCGCCTCCTCCGGCAAATTACTCGTCAATTCCGTCCATTTGCCTCCGTCGTTCTCAGTAACCCAGAGCCGCCCATCATCCGTTCCAGCCCACAACAGACCGGCGCGCTTCGGCGACTCGGCGAGCGAAAAGACGACCCCGTAATTTTCCGCGCCACTTCCGGTGGCATTTGTTTTGGTTGGATCATTGTACGTCAGGTCGGGACTGATTACGGAATATTTCTCCATCCGCTCGGTGAGCTTGAAAACGCAGTTGCCTCCCAGATAAATCACGCCCGGCTTGTGTCGGCTCATGATCATTGGTGAATTCCAATGGAAGCGATAACGCGGCTGGCCTTCGGCTGGCTCGGGACGCAAACGCCGTATTTCGCCGTTTCGCAAATTGATTCGATGGACTTCGCCCTGCTGACTTTCCGCATAAAAGGTGTCGTGATCAGTTGGATCAAACAGGACGTAAAACCCGTCGCCACCGGCAAGCGCGGTCCAATCGCAGTTGCGAATACCTTCCTTACTCTGCACGCCGCTCGGTCCCACCCAGTTCTCGTTGTCCTGGAGACCGCCCGCAATTCGGAAATACGGTTTCGTGTCATCGAGCGAAATTCGATAATATTCTCCTGAGGGAATCTTATTTAGATGATCCCAGTTTTTGCCACCGGCAAAACTCTGATACACGCCGCCATCAGTCCCCAGCAATAAACGCTGGCAAACCTGCGGTTTCGGGGGCTTGTTTTTGTCTTCCGGTTTGGGCGGCTTCGGCGGAGGCACCGTGCCGGGCTGAATGGCGAGCGCGTGACAATCCGGGTGAACTTTCTCGCTTAGATCTTCGCGAAAATTTTTACCGCCATCATCAGACACCAGCAGGGCGAACCCCAGAACATAAACGCGCTGATCGTTTGCAGGATCGATGCGAATCTGACTGAAATAAAATGGACGCGGGTCCATTGCGCTCATGCGCGTCCATTTTTCACCTCCATCATCAGATCGAAAAACGCCGCCCGTTTTGCTGCGCAGATCATCCAGCCTGCCAAATCCTCCTTCGTAACTTTGCACTACTGCCATGACCACCCTCGGATTGGTCGCGCTGATCGCCAAACCAATGCGACCGGTCTGACCGGGTAAACCTCCGCCAAGTTTCTTCCAGGTCGTGCCACCATCGGTGCTCTTGAAAATTCCCCCGACATCTTCGCCACCCGTCACGCTGGGACCGGACGTGAAACTCCATGGTGTGCGTTGTCGTGCATAAAGCCCAGCGTATAGGGTCTCCGCGTTCGTTGGATCAATCATCACGTCACCACATCCCGTGTGCGCATCGTGCGGTGCAGATGCTTTCAATACTAGTTTCCATGTTTTGCCCCCATCACTGGTCTTGAACAACCCGCGTTCACCGCCATCCGTCCACAAATTACCCATCGCGGCAACGTAAGCGGCGTCCGGTTTTTTCGGATCAACAACGATCCGTGCGATGGAACGGCTGTTCTTCAACCCGACGTTCTGCCACTTCTCACCACCATCGGTAGATCTGTAAACACCATCGCCCCACCCGGACGAATTCCGATCATTCGCCTCGCCGGTTCCGACCCAAATCACATCCGAATCAGACGGCGCAACCGCAATTGCACCAATCGAGAGCATCGGTTGCTTATCGAAAATTGGCTCAAAAGAAACGCCGTTGTCGTTCGTCTTGAAAACGCCGCCGTGTGCGAGGCCGACATAGAAGACAAACGGATTGTTTGGACTAATCGCAATATCCGAGACGCGACCGCCCATCACCGCCGGACCAATCGAACGCGCTTTCAAATTTTTGAAAAGCACGTCTGTAAGTTGCGGAGGGGTCGGCGTCGCCGAAGACGACAAAGCGACCGCCGGGCCGGCCGAAGTCGTGGGCGAAACAACCGTTAGTGGTGGACGAGTTTTTTGCGGTTCCTCTTGCGCGGTCAAAATCGACGCTGACGAAATCCAGATGAGCGAAGCACAAAAAACTCCGAATCGAGTAATCATAGGCGTCACGACTCTAGCCAAGGCGGGCATCTTTGCGATGTCGGAAATGCGGGTATCGTTCAGGGATTTATGACGCAGCAAGTTTTGGCAGGAAAAGTCGGCGTTGTCTTCGGCGTGGCAAACAAGCGCAGTATCGCGTGGGCGATCGCAAAAGCATGGGCGGCCGCGGGTGCGCGCTTGATTTTTAATTATCAGGGCGACCGACTGAAGGAAAACGTTGAGGAATTAGTCGGCGAGTTTGGAGAAAAAACTCCGTTGTTTCCCTGCGACGTTTCCAACGACGATGAGATCAAGGCATTTTTCGAAAGCGTGCGGATAGAGACCGATCGCGTGGATTTGATGCTTCATTCGCTCGCGTTTGCGCCACGGGAAGCGTTGGAAGGAGATTTTGTGAGTACAACACGCGAAGCGTTCCGCGCGGCACATGACGTGAGCGCATACTCGCTCGTGGCGCTCGCACGCGAAGTGGCACCTTTAATGACAGACGGCGGGAGCATCGTGGCCATGACTTACTACGGCTCCGAGAAAGTCGTGCCGCACTACAATGTCATGGGCGTGGCCAAGGCCAGTCTCGAAGCGAGCACACGTTATCTTGCCTACGACCTCGGCCCTAAGAAAATCCGGGTAAACTGCATTTCTGCCGGACCGGTCCAGACACTGGCCGCGCGTGGCATCAGCGGATTCACATCCATGTTGAAACATTATCAGGAACGCGCGCCTTTGAAACGCAGTTGTGATCCGGCGGAATTAGGCGCCACCGGAGTGTTTCTCGCGAGCGATGGAGCGGCAGCAATCACGGGCCAGGTGATTTATGTCGATGGCGGTTACCAAATAATGGGCATGTGATCAGTTCGTCTTCCTAATCTTGCTCATGCTCGAATGAGAAGTGATCGAGCACGAATAGGATCACGAGCATGAAAAGCGACATATGATTGCGCGGATCTGGCATGCCTGGACAAAACGAACCGACGCGAAGACGTATGAGAACATGCTGCGTGATAAAATTTTACCGAGCATTGCTGCACGAAACGTCAACGGATATCGCGGCGCAGAATTGTTCATCCGCGAAGATGAAAACGAAACCGAATTCATCACGCTGCTTCGATTCGATTCAATGGATGCTGTGAAAGAATTCGCCGGCGCCGATGAGACCAAGCCAGTGATTTTTCCGGGAGTCGAAAAGCTCCTTACACGGATGGAGCCGGCGCGACATTACCGAATCGCGATTTAGTCTCGCGCTCACGCTCGTGCTCCCGTTCCTAATAGGCTAGTTTGGATCGAGCACGAGCATGATTAAGAGCATGAGCATGAATCTCGAATCGAAGCTACGCGATTTGTTAGGCGATGACATAGTCGCAGACGATCCGGATACACTGACAACACACAGCGGCGACAAATGGTTTGCCGCTCATGAACCAGATGTTGTCGTTTTCGCGCGATCGACAAATGACATCAGCAAACTGCTTCAGTTTGCATCACGCGAAAAAGTTCCGGTCACAGCGCGTGGTGGTGGATTTGGTTACGTGGGCGGATGCGTGCCAGTGCGCGGCGGAATCGCCCTGTCGCTAGCACAAATGAACCGAATCAAGGAAATCAGCTTCTCCGACGCAGTCGCAGTTGTCGAACCTGGCGCCGTCACCGCTGACCTGAAAGCGGCGGTGCGTGCACAAAAATTATTCTATCCGCCGGACCCGGCGAGCATGAAGGATTGCACTATTGGCGGAAATGTCGCCACAAACGCAGGCGGGCCGCGTTGTTTGAAATACGGCGTAACGCGAAATTACGTAATCGGCCTCGAAGTGGTACTGGCCAGTGGCGAAGTGCTGCGAACAGGCGGTCGCGTGCACAAGAACAAGACGGGATTCGACCTGATAGGTCTGTTTGTCGGCTCGGAAGGAATGCTCGGCGTGGTGACTGAGATCACGCTGCGTTTGCTTCCGCTTCCACCGGCGCGCGCGACTTTGTCGGCTGCGTTTGCAATTGCGGGGCAAGCCGCCGAAGCCGTGCAGGCGATTTTCGCGGCTGGATTTTTGCCTTCTTCGCTGGAAATCGCCGATCATTTCACGCTGGAAGCAGCGCGACGGGATCTGGGCAAAATGCTTGTGCCCGAGGGTAACGCGCATCTGCTCGTCGATGTTGACGGACAAGAGGAAAGTGTTCGCAGCGAATCCACGGCTATTCGCGAGTTGCTCGAGCAAAGAAAACCCAATGCACTGGAGATAGCCATCGGTGAGATCGATTCCGAAAGACTCTGGGCATTGCGCCGTCAGTTTAGCAATTCACTGCGCGCGACCGGCCTGACGAAGCTTAACGAGGATGTGGTCGTGCCGCGGAGTCATCTCGTCAATCTCATGGAATTCGCGGAGACACTTCAGATTAAGTACGGATTTCCGATCGCCTGCTTTGGTCACGCTGGGGACGGCAACATTCACGTCAACATCATGGCAGACCGTTACAATCGCGACGCCGCGGTGCGCGAAAACGTCGAGCGCGCTCTGGACGATCTCTTCGCGCAAGTCCTTGCGTGGGGTGGCGTCGTTACAGGCGAACATGGGATCGGCCTGGCCAAAAAACGCTGGTGGCCCGAGGCGACCAGCAACGTGGCGCGCGAGTTGCATCGCAGCCTCAAACACGCGCTGGATCCAAACGGAATTTTGAATCCCGGAAAATTTGTTGACTAATCTGAAGGCGCCTCGACATTTGCAAAGCATTTTACCGGCGCATCTGAATTCCGCCGGCGACTGACGCGCATCCGCGTCCTCGTGAACGAAAAGTAAGAAAGATTTACATGTTAACTCTTTCGGCCTGCCTAACACCACAACCATGAAACCAGGAAAACTTACTCACACGATCGCGGTTATCCTTTCGTCGATTTCGTCTCTTTTTGCGCACGGCACGGGGGAAAAAGCCGAACCTGCCAAGACCAAATTCAGCAAAAAATCCGACAAGTCGGCAGACGACCGTTCCGTCGCCGCGCCTTCAATTTCATTTATCCCAGGGCAATTATTCAAACCCCGATCGGAAACCGCACAGCGTTATTCGTGGAAAAGTAATATCGTCACAACGGTCTTTTGGATTGGTGAGCAAGCCTCAGGAAATAATCTCGTGCCCAATCGTAACAGCTGTTGGGACAAGCAATGGACAAAGAGTTATGGTGGCACCGACGATCCAAACCCGGCGCGTCGCAGCAATTACATTCCGGCAAAATTCACGCCGCGACAGAATCCATTCTATTGTGCGCTGCCTTACAATGACAAAGCGAGGGAAGGTCATCGGCCCGAGGCGCCGCGCGTTGTTCCCTGGTTCAAGGACGCGTACCAAGGGCCAGCTGTTTCTACCTGCAAAGATCGATGGGTCGCCATTCGCAAAGGTAATCGCACTGTTTACGCTCAATGGGAAGACGCAGGCCCATTCCGGACCGATCACTGGCAATACGTGTTCGGCAATGAACGCCCAAAACCGAATCTAAACAAAGGCGCCGGCCTAGATGTTTCGCCTGCTGTGCGCGATTATCTTGGATTGAAGGAAACGGACGTGACCGACTGGAAGTTTGTGGAGTTCAGCGAAGTGCCACGCGGGCCGTGGTCCACACATGGTGAAAATAACACGTTCGTGATCGGCGATCGCAAGAAGGGGAAGGCGCTCGTTGAAAAGCTGGGTACGATCGCACGCTGAAATTGTGCCCCGGGTGATTAGGTAGCGCATGCGTTTCCTGTGCGTATCGCTTCCTTCGGAGGAACAGAGAGGTCCACACGCGATCTTACGTTTCGAAGCGATTGGAAACGTAAATGCAAAATCGCAGGGGAATTCTCTCTAGTTGCTGCGCAATCTTCATCGCAGCCGTTTTCAGTTTCGAAGCTGAAGTTGATGCTGTCGCCGAGAGCGGCACAGTGCTCACGGGCAAGGCCGCCATGGGCGATTGGACAAAAGATGCGCCTGGTGTCCGGCGCAAAATTACAGTTCAGGATTTGCCTCCGCCGAGCTCAAATGTCCTGGCAATTAATCTGCCGCGTGTCGCGCGACGTTCCGCAGACGCCAGGCTTCAAGTACCGCCTGGTTTCAAGATCGACCTTTATGCCGATGGTTTCCGCGATCCGCGCTTCCTCCTCACTGCACCCAATGGCGACATCTTGGTCGTCGAAAGTCGTGCCAATCGGATCAAGGTGCTGCGCGATACCAAAGGCACTGGAAAACCGGACATTACCGAAACATTTGCTGAACAGGGTTTGAACAAACCATTCGGAATCGCCTTTTATCCGCCGGGGAACGACCCACAGTTTTTGTACGTCGCCAATACCGATGGCATAACTCGATTTCCGTATCGCAATGGCGACCTCAAAGCTCGCGGTCCCGCCGAACAATTAGGGGCGCATTTATCAGGTGGCGCGGCGCATTTGCCCGGCCGGGGACACTGGACGCGCGATATCGTTTTTTCACCCGACGGCAAAAAAATGTACCTCTCCATCGGATCGCGTTCGAATATTTCCGATAGCGCTGCGGAAGCCGATCGGGCGCGCATCTTCGAGTTCAATCCTGATGGTACGGACCGAAAAGTTCATGCATGGGGAATTCGCAATGCAGTCGGCATTGCGTTTCGTCCCGGCACGAACGAGCTCTGGATGAGCACCAACGAGCGAGACGAGATCGGCGAAGATCTACCTCCCGACTACATCAGCAGCGTGCGTCCTGGCGGCTTTTATGGCTGGCCGTGGTTTTACATCGGCAATCATCCTGACCCGCATCACAAAGGAAAACATCCTGAGCTTGCTGATAAGGTGATCGTTCCCGACGTGCTTGTAGAGGCACACTCGGCCACGCTTAATTTGTGTTTCTACACCGGCGACCAATTTCCGGCTGAATACAAAGGCGACATTTTCGCCGCCTTCCACGGTTCGTGGAACCGGATGAAACGGACTGGTTATAAGGTCGTACGCGTACCGTTCGATCATTCCACCGGTAAAGCGCGTGGTGAATACGAGGATTTTGTGACCGGCTTCGTCACGCCGGAGGGCAAAGTCTGGGGTCGCCCGGTGGGAATTGCCGTGGCCAAAGACGGCGGTCTTCTCATAAGCGAAGACGGGAACGGCACCGTCTGGCACGTAAGCCATGGCGGATAATTCGCAAGTCCGCTAATTGCTAGCAAAAGAGGATTGCTGCTTGGGGCCTTGCGCATAATCTGCACTAGCGCAGCATGAAAATTGGCTTTGCTCAAATTAATCCGACGGTCGGAGATTTAAGGGGCAATTGCGAACTGATCATCGGTGCCTACGAGCGGCTCGCGGCCGCCGGCGCGGAATTAGTGGTGACGCCGGAGCTGGCGCTCACCGGATATCCTCCGCAGGATTTGGTTTTTAAGTCGCGGTTCGTCCCGGAAAATCTTGCTTTCCTGGAGAAACTTCACTCTCACGTCGGAGATACCGCATTGCTGGTCGGGTTTGTCGATCGTAATGAGGGACGCGGTAAACCGTTTCATAACGCTGCTGCTTTGCTCGAGCGCGCCAAGCCGATCCGTAAAGCGTATAAGTCGCTCTTGCCGACTTATGATGTTTTCGATGAGGACCGTTATTTCGAGGCGGGCAGATGCGTTGTGCCATTTGATGTGCATGGGAGGAAAATTGGAGTGACCATCTGCGAAGATATCTGGACGGACGATTATCTGCCGCGGCCGCTTTACGACATCGAACCCGTGCGCAATCTCGTGGAGCAGAGCGCGGAGATCATCGTAAATCTAAGCGCGTCACCGTTTCGGTTAGGTGCGCCTGCGTGCCGATTTGAGATGATCGCCGCGCAAGCGCGTACGCATCAACGGCCAATCTGTTACTGCAACGTTGTAGGCGGGAACGATCAGCTGATCTTCGATGGAAACTCGATTGCCGTGAATGCTTCGGGCAATTTGATCGCGCAACTGGCAGCATTTCGCGAAGATGCGAAAGTCGTCGATACAGATTCGACCGACGCGATTGAATTTCATGAGGGCAAAACGCCGGAACAACTTTTTGCCGCGCTTTCTCTGGGTGTTCGCGATTATTTCCGCAAGTGCAATTTCCATTCCGCGGTGATCGGACTGAGTGGTGGAGTCGATTCCGCGGTCACAGCCGTCATTGCGATGGATGCGCTGGGAGCTGAGAACGTGACTGGAGTCTCCATGCCTAGCCCGTACTCGTCCCGTGGCAGCATCGACGACGCGCGCGCGCTCGCGCGAAACCTCGGAATAAAGTTCTTCGAGATTCCGATCACGGACGCGTTCAGAGATTTCAAAGCGCAGTTCAAAGAAATTTTCAAAGGACTACCTGAAAACGAGACGGAGGAAAATATGCAGCCGCGTTTGCGGGCGATGACATTGATGGCGCTCTCAAACAAGTTCGGTCATCTCTTACTGACTACCGGAAACAAGAGCGAACTGGCTGTCGGATATTGCACCCTTTATGGCGATATGGCGGGCGGTCTTGCCGTAATCAGCGATGTCCCGAAAACGATGGTTTATGAACTTGCGCGCTGGATCAATTCCGATTATTCAGCGCGATCAGGCGCAAAACGACAAATCATTCCGGAATCAACAATTGAAAAAGCGCCCAGCGCGGAGTTGAAACCAAACCAAAAAGACCAGGACACATTGCCGCCGTACGAGATCCTCGACAAGATTCTGCAGCTCTACGTGGAAGAAAACCTGAGTGCACGTGACATTATCGCGCGCGGGTTTAATGAAAAAACCGTGCGATGGGTGCAGCGCCGAATTGATCTTAACGAATACAAGCGGGAGCAATCCGCGCCTGGATTAAAAGTAACAAGCCGCGCCTTCGGCGTTGGCCGCAAAATGCCGATCGCGCAGCGATACGTCGATTAAGCGAATATTGTGCACCGTGCAGGAATCGAACCTGCAACCCAGTGATTAAGAGTCACTTGCTCTGCCAATTGAGCTAACGGTGCAAATAGCTGTTTCCCAGGCAAATGCTGTACGAACGTGTACTTTCGTGCGTACCAAAATTGGTAGCAAATTGGTAGCACAAAATACAGCATTGTGTTAGCATTAGCGCCATCAAAGACCGGAAATTACTCATCCGCGTTCGCTGCACAACGCGGAAGTTTTACCTGAACCCGCCGCGCCCAGGTCGAAACGATTGGCATGTTCGATTCACCGCACCTGGGATCAACGGCACGCGCCGGATTTTCCGAAATACAGGGGCGAAGGAGATTGGTCCGGCAAAACGCATTGCCGCAAAAATAATTGAATCCTTTTGGGCCGATGCGGGTCGAGGCGCAGATCGGCTAAAACTGCGCAACGACAATGTGAAAATCGGCGAACTCATCGCCAGGTACGAACGGAATGCTTCGCAGCGACGCGCCACCATTCGCAGTAATGTCCGTTCGCTCCGAATGATCGTAAGGACCGTTCATGGTGGCGATCCTGATCAGAAATCAATGGCTGTACTGACCGCGAATTTGATTCGCGAATTCGAAAAGCGACAGGTCGACTCTGCTGAAAAGCGCGCTACACCCGCGACGCGAGCAGTAGTAATCCAGCGTGTCCGTACGTCTACGGCGAGCTACGTCCGCCAGGCACGATCAATCGTGGCTTTGCGAAAGATGAAGTTTTATGAGGGAATGAAGTTACCCGATTTGAGCGGTTTCCGGGGCGAAACTGTCGAGACTCCACACCGCTCATTGCCTCGCCCGCTCGATATGAAAGCGCTCACCGCGATGAATGCCGCAGCGCCCACCCTGGCAAAGAAAGATCCCGGCGCGTATGTAGCGCACCTTTTGTTTTCGCGTTTGGGGCTGCGCAACATTGAGATTGTGAATGCTCGTGTGCACTGGATCAGCGATGGAAGCATCGGGATCGTGGATCGACTCGAGGAAGATTTTTTTCCGAAAGGGTGTGAAGGGTGGGTGCCGATGGCTTCTGATGTTTTCAAAGAGATACTTAGGTTCCAACCTTTGTGCACCGACGGCTACCTGGTGCCAGGCGTAAATCAGACTGAAAGACACGATGCCGTTTATCGTCGGCATTCGAAATGGGTGGCCCAGTGGATCAAAGACCGAACAAAAACCAGCTACGAACTGCGTCGATATGCCGGATCTCGGCTGCTCGACTTGGGCGCCACGATCTTCGAAGTGCGTGATTTTCTCCGACATCGAGACGTGCAGACGACGCAGATGTGGTATGCCTATCGCTTACAGAATCGTCAATTGCGCACGATCGGAATGCGCGATCTTATTCCGAATTGATTCAGGCACGAACTGCGATCGCCTAGAATTTCAGATCATCGAGATTTGCAGCCATCATTGATCATGATCAACTTTTTTGGTGGCAAAGAAAAAGCGCCTCCCGCAGCGGCTAAAACGAGGACCAGCCTGGCTCGCTCATGAACGTGAGCGAATAACTGAACCTTGGCGGGTCGCCATCTTTACATTACGCGAGCAGCTGGCGGACGATTGCTTGAATCACGTAGCCGATCGCCGACGTCTTCAAAACCGCAGATTGATTGAAAATTTGTATGCCGAGTTTGGGCCATCACCCAGGCTACCGGAGTGCGACATGATGGCCTACTGGTTGTTTTGCGGTTCTCCTTGGCAAGATCAGCTCAGCTATAACGACGCGCGACAGCAGCATTACGCAGAATTGAGAGCGCTCGGGCTTTCTCCAGAGTTTCATCATTCAATGCGTCAGACGAAAACTCAAGTCGCCGCCTTTGTGATTGAGCTCCTCTTTCGGCTTGATTCGTTAGCTTCGTGGATAGAGGCACAAGAGAGTTGGATTTTTTGGAGAAAATTCCGCACCAAGCCTGCTGCATGGGATCGCCACGATGAGGGAGCGAGGCGGCAAACCATCTATGCCAGTCTTATTGCTGCGCTGCCGACAGTGTTTGATGGCATATCAGATCGGTTCATCGCGGAGGTCATCGACGATTTTCGGCGCTGGACCAAGCCGCAATGGGTCAAGATTCTCAAAATGGCGGCGCGTATCGCAGAGAGAGGCGAGCGACCTGTTACAGAACTCGATACGTGGGTCTGGTGGCGTTATCCGATCTTTAGTCGCTACCACTGGAGCGCAGGTGAAGTCTGCCGCGCTGCAAGGGAGAAATTTGGCGCGATCCACGATGTAATTACTTAGACAAGCTTCCGGTCTCGGATTTCTGGATTGCGTTAGGCTTTCTGACCGCGGGATATGTTTGCTGGTGGTGGGATCGGGACGACAACCACAGACAAGAAAAAGATGCTGCGCAGGCAGCTTGGCAGTGGGCTCCTTATCGCCGCCCTCGCGGGAGCCGTCATCTTGATGAACCATTTCTTTTTCCTACAAGAACAGGGCTTTTCAAAAAATCTTACTGGCGTCCTAGTTACGCGCCTCGTGGGGGACGATCCGCTCAATTCGTTACAAGGCGCTCTCGTTGAGAAGCTAAATGCGGAACTACAAAAAGAAGAGACGGGGCAGCAGATTGAAGTGCATGCGAGCAGCGACATCCTCAACGAGAATGACGGTCTCAAGGCAGCGCACGAACGCGCCTGGGCTATTGGGGAGCGGCTCAATGCAACGATTGTCATCTGGGGACGAAAAATCGGCGAGAAACAATTCTACCCGCGCATCACTGTTATGGCTGCGCCGAAAGGCTGGCGCGCTGTGCGCGAACGGACCCATGACAAGAGCATCACTGAGTTGCATTTGCCAAAGGAACTTGTGGACGAACCGTTCTATTTGATACATTTCGCTGCTGGCTATGCATTCCTTCTTCAATCCAACTACGGAGAGGCCTTGCTGCATTTCAAAGCCGCGCTAGGGCGCCAGGGAGCTTTACCAAAGGAACTTGCCGACCTCCAGTTGTTCGCTGCATATTGCCATTATTCGCTAGGTGACAGCGATGAGGCCAGTGCTGAGTACGACAAGGCCATTGCCGATTACGACGAAGTTATCCGACTCGACCCAAAAGACGTGTTCGCCTACATTTACCGTGGCTGCGCCTATGAACGCAAGGGTGACTACGACAAGGCTATTGCCGACTACGACGAAGCCATCCGGCTCGATCCAAAAGGCGCGAAAGCTTACGAGATCCGTGGCGCCGCCTACCACGACAAGGGCGATTACGACAAGGCCATTGCCGACTACGACGAAGCCATCCGGCTCGACCCAAAATACGCGCTCCCCTACAATGGCTTCGCATGGCTTCTTGGGACATGTCCGCAAGTCAGTTTCCGCGACGGCAAGAAAGCTATAAACTATGCAATCAAGGCCTGGGAACTGTCGAAAGATCCAGCTTTCCTGGACACGCTGGCTGCCGCCTATGCCGAAGCGGGAGATTTCAAGCAGGCCATTAAATGGGAAACGAAATTCCTCGAAACTCCAAACCTCTCCGAAAAAAACACCACAGGCGGAAAAAGCCGATTGGCGCTCTACCAAGCCCACAAGCCGTACCACGCAGAGAAGGGGCCAACTTCGACGTACTGACAACTGTTCTACGGGTTCTGTATATCCTTTGTTTTGATTTCCTGCCCTTCCCGTCGTCGCGGTGTGCGTCAACAACAAAAATGGTTCTACCGTCGGAATCGATCGTTGCAACGGAGCCCCAAGTCCAACCGTCCTTACTGAGCTTATCGGCGATTTTTTCCCAGTCCCGCATTTGGCACGATGAAATTGCAAAATGCGCGAATAGCTTCCAGTCGAAAAATCTTTCGCCCGAATCCACAGCCTGCTAAGACGTGGTGCTGTGAACCGCGCACTGTTCGCTTTGTTGGGGACGGCAGCGCCGCCAGTATTGCCTGAATATTTCACTGGGTTGTTTATCCTCGTCGGCACACTAGCGGATCTTAACATTGTCGTTAAGCAGTGGGTAATTCCAACAGGCGGACCATCTTTGTTGTCGATGCGCACTGCGGTGACGGAAAGGATTTCGTCGCGCGCTCTGATGATAGGCTGACTGCGTTTCTTGAACTCTTGCAAAACATTTCCACTTATATTCTGACAAGCGCCGCCCGCACGAAATGACACTAATTGAAATCAGACCTATCATTGGGGCTGGAAAGTTTTTGAAGCTCCAGGCGTTGAGCCGGTGTTCCGGCAGAAGCGTCAGGCCATCGGCTATGCGGAAACCCGAGCTTGCTTTCGAACGGGGGAGATTCGCGTCCTAGGTTCGACTGGCAAGTTACGCACGATTGCGTTTGACGAAGCAGATCGAAAGCTGTGATTGCGCAGGCCTACGCAGCAGCCAGGGCCAGGTTTTCGGGAACTTGGTTCCGTCATTATTGTAGAACCGAAATGGAGTTTGGAGAGCGAACGGCTCGTGCGTCATCGCGCTCGTTCGCATCATTTCATCATCGCCGCATGTAGAGCAAAAGAAGCACAATCCGAAACGTGAGAATATTTTTTGTTTTAATTTGTAGCTTTGCACTTGCGTGTGCGGTCCGCGGTGACACAAAAAAAAACCACGCCCAATCATCCAAGCCTGCTTCGAGTAGTGGAAAGCATACGGCATCCGGCGGTGCACACGCGCACACGTGGAAGCGGCGAGTTACCACCTTCAAGTGTATTTGTGGAACTTGAGGCAGCGATTCGATTGCGTTAATCGGGGTAAGCCGCGCAAACATGGCCATGACAGCGTTGATGAATTTTGCACATGTAATGATCGACTCTTCCGTTTGCTCTGACCTGCACCCAAAGATCCAGCCAGGATACGTCCGCCACGCCAAGCCATGGGCCGATAATTGGTAAGTAGCCTCGAAGCGGTGGGGCACCCAACTTTGTCCAATGGAGCAAGCGATCGCCCCGTGTGTCGACTACACGCGTGTCGGGAGGGCCAAACCTGCGGGCAAGATCGGTTTCGGTCGTAATGCCGGGTTTGATCTCGTTGATGTCCTGTTGCTCACTCTGGCTAGAAGACGCATGACTCGCTAGCCAAAAGCTGGCCAGCACAGTGAAAATTAGTTGGTTGGTTTTCATTGCGACAGTGCGCTGATTCGCGGACGAGAGACAATAGACCCTACTCTATGGAAATGACCAGCCTCTTTTGCGGGGCAACACCCGTTCATGGGCTGTGATAAAGACACAAAGCAAGGTTCTTACGCGTTGAATTGCATTTTGTGAAATCAATCGGCTTGTATTGCCTTTTGCTGGAGCCTCGCAAAACTCCCGCATCCGTTCAAGTTGCTCTTAGCGTAATCCTAAACTCATTTACCCGCATGGCCGCCTGAGGCCCTTTGTCCTAAATCACGTCAAAAGATTAAACATGGACGCGGGCAGCGACGCGTTGCCTAACCCAGTGCTTGTGGAGATCGCACGCTGACGCACGGTGCCGAACAGGAACCACGGGTGACGTGCTGGTAGATATCAATGGAGAAATTTAATCCCGCTGACACGGTGAATTTCTTCGCAAGTCGCGCGCCAGATGTCTTTGCCATGCGGATTCGTATTCGCCGCATTGCTTTCATGCATCGAATCGTAAAAGAGCCAGCCGGTGACCATCACTCGCCCTAGCATTGCGCGGAGACTGGAAAAGTGTTGGGTCCAAAATGCCGGAATCAGGCCATTCTTGAAGCAAATCTCAATCAAAGTTTTGCTCGTGGCCCTTGCGTCGTACTTCCAACCGCGCTTGTCGCAAATCGATCATTGTGCTCTCAAAAGCTTTAAGACATTCAGATAGCGCCTCCTTCGTGTTTCCGTCGCGGTAGTGTTCATGAGCCTTTAGAAACTCGGCTTGTGCTCCCGCGTATCCGGGGCGTCGGAGCAGCGTGAGCGCGGGCTTGACGACTTCGGTGTGTAATAGCTCGGAGTCCACACGGATCACATTGCCTGCGACGTACTGAAAGCCGATAGAATGTTCTTTGAACCTTGCGTTTAGTTCTTGGATAGCTCCATCCGCTAGTTCGGATGAATTAGGTCGACCGAGATAGCCGTGGTTACGAGTGACCTTATCAATAATACGAAAAGAAAGTTCTACGGCATCGAGCACTTTCTCAGTGTCTTGCTCCGTGAGTAAAAAGTTCTCCAGTTCGCTCATATGCTTGAAATAGGGGTGACCAGCGCCAAGCGAGAACACTCCATACTCGCGACGCAATGTATCGACGATAAACTTGTAGGTGCCTTTTACGCCGGATCCTCGATCGTAATCATGTGAATCGCCGATTGTGTCTTGCCAGATATGCACGATCTGAACTCTCAGAGGCTTGGGGATTTTTGCGTACTCGTAAACGTCTGGGACTTTTTCCCGAAGTTTTTTTTGGCGCTTAGAAAATATATGGAAAATGGTCATAGTTGATCGGGGTTTAGCGAGTTTCTTCGGCCTCGGATTTTATCCACTGGCGGAAAATTTTCGGCATTATTTGAGCGTACGTGAGATGGTGAAATTTCCTCGATTTACCTAGCGTTGAGCACGTCAGATCAAGTCAGGATAATTTGAGAAAATGACGCGGATAGCAATGCCATTGAGGCGATCTACCACCGCAAGTTTTTATCAAACCGACCGCGAATGACCAGCTTCGAATTGCGAGTCCCCCACTCTACCTGTGGAGCTAACACAATCGGTAGCGTGTTCGGCATCCCTGTGTTGTAAGCACGTCGAAAGTGAATAAGAGGCAGATGACTTTGAATCACTTCTTTGAAGAGAATTGTCGCCTATTGCGACCTGATCGAAACGAGCATCTGCCCTGATTGGACTCGTTACAAACCGGTCAAATTGTTTTGAGTAAAGACCGCTCTGTTTACGGAGTTGCGGGCGAAACGAACCTAGTCCAAGTGTCAAAAAGTAAAGAGCCGCTGCAATGCACGAGCGCGTCAATGAGCCCTCTATCGACGCCGATTGTAGCAATCATATTTGCCTGAAAGTTTTCTACCAATTGCTGAGGTCGCCAGGGTACCATTCGGCTTCTCAGCTTATTCCCAATATCGGTCCGCCGGCTAGTTCACCGCAGACTGACCAAACCGAACTGCGCACTGCGCCACATTCTAATTTCAATTGCGGAGCTAGATCGGTTTTTGAAAGACGGATGATGGTCGCTGCGAAGCGGATCGCAACGGAGGCCCACGAATGGCTTCTTGAAGTTGCACGCCACAGGCAATACGGAGCGAAACAATCAAATGGGCGTTTGCGGCACGGTTAGTCTGTTTCGGCTTGGGGGTCCTCGTGATGGCAGTGTAATCCGGCAAGAACGGGTCTGGAGCTGATATTCTCGCGAGGACTTCCGCTGCTATCGTCTTGCCGGTTCCCGAAAGACCGGTGAAAAGAACGCCCGCGTCGAGCGGTTTGAAAAGTTCGTTAGCCACGAGTACACGGGGCTCACCGCCGGTCCGCTCCCAGCGCCAAGTAGGGGCTCCGTTTCCTTCCAATGATAGCATCTGCAAGAGATTGCAGGACCATTTCGACAGGAACTGCCACGCAGGGCACAAAACCCTCCTTCGCCGACACGATGAGCTCCTTAAGCTTGGGAAGTTCCTTAAGGGCATACGTGGATTCGGCGCTTGAGCACTCTTCCGTGGCTTTCTCCCATTCAGCGACGACACAATTCAGGGATTCCTTCGCCTTCTCAAGATGCTCCGCCACGCCGACGGCCTCTTCGAAAAGATCGGCATTCCACTTCACATATCATTTGTAGAACTCAAGACGCAGCTGGGCGTCGTTGAGCCGCTCGAGCAGGACATCGTACCGATCCCGCCTGACAAATTTCTTCTCCGACTGGTCTGTGCAGATTGCCTTCGCTCGCAAGAGGCGCCGGACCCGCTTGCATTCGTTTATACACTTCGATGAGTTGCCGCAACGTCTCTCGCAGGATCTCGCGCTTTTGCTCCCGCTTCTCCCTCGCCCAGCTGTGGTCGGCATAGACCATCGTTGCTGCCGCCCCCAGTACCGTGACGATGAAGAACTGAGCGAGAAGCTTAAAGACATCATACTGGATGACTCTGGCGAGCAGTTCACCCACAACCGCGAACACGAGGCAGCCAGCGATGCCGAAAGCCAGCAACGCAATCGAGGTGGTCGTTAGGTGTGATCGCTTCAGCATGTTGGTCGCCTTCACCGCTTGAGTTTGATTCTGGCGGGGTCAGAATCAGGGGTCAAGCGAACTCACCACTCCTTGAACTCGCCCGCGTGCTCTTGCGTTTCAATCACGTTGCCAGCATCGTCGTAAACGCGAATGACAGCGTCATGCGAACGACTGGAAGACTTTGCGTACTTGATTGCATTGCTGATTGCGTTTGGCCCGGCATACCACAGCGGACCAAATGGCAGCACGTCACTAATTAGATCGACGCCACTATGATCGGCTCGTGGCCGAACCTCGTAAACGTGTGTGGAAGTCTTCGATGTCACAGGCGGTCGCATCGTTTGCCATTTGGCCTTCAAAAACGATTCTAGCGGCGTGTAGCAATACGAAAAGGCCCTTGTCGTTTTGGAAGCAGCGCGCAGAAATATCAAACGAAGCTGGGGCGGCGATTTCTTGAGGAGCATCATAAACCGCCCTCCGATACTGGCATCCCGCCACAAAAAAGCGAACCAAAAATCGGACTTGTGACTAAGTCGCGACTGCGATTGCAGTACGCCTATCGCTTTTACCTGGAACACCACAGTATGCTGCAGCGATAGGATTTTGTCTGATCAGGCAATCATCCGCTAGTCCGATTGTATGTGTTCGTCGATTAAACCAGATTCCGGCACACACTACATAGGTATGCCAAGGCTCTATAGGGTTGTGCCTTGGACTAATGAGCGGCGGGTGGGAGTTCCCGCCGCTCTTCCTTCCGGTCAGCGGCCCGACTCGCCACTCGGCATTCAATCGCAAAAGAATTAAGAATGAATCGCCCGTTCAAGCCGTTTCGTGAACTTTGTTCCGTAGTTTCCGTAGAACATTTGGAAGGGGCGTGTTTCCTAGGCGCGCCGACGCTTGAGCTTGGAGGCTTTGTCGCGCGTCAGGAAACACGCAAAGCCCTAACCACGGTGCCGGAGGGAATGCGGGATGCGCGTCTCCGGACGCATAAAAGTCCGGCAGCGGTCTATCGTGACTTGGCGGCATCATGAAAAAGAAAAAGATCGAAACGCACAAGATCGGGCTAGTCGGCCAAGCACCTTCGCGGCGCGGAGACCCGCGCAAGCCACTAGCCGGCCCGAACGGCCAGAAGATCGCGCGCCTCGCCGGAATGAGTTACGACGAGCTGATCGCATGTCGCCGGAAGCACCTGAACACACACTACAACGGGAAGCGCCCCAAAGGCGACGCGTTCGACCACGCGAAAGGCAGCGTCAAAGCCGCGGACATCCTATTGGACTGGCGCGTCGAGCGAATCGTCCTGCTCGGTAAGAACGTCGCCCGTTGCTTCGGCTTCCGCGACTTGCCTTTTCTGGCGGAGATAAGCATTTATGGACGCCGCTTCTTAATTTTTCCGCATCCTTCTGGCACCAATCGGTGGTGGAACGAGCGACGAAACGAGCGACGCGCTCGACAACTTCTGCAGCGGTTCCTACGGGGCGAAACGACTCAGGCTAGATTTCGAAAGAGTGGACGTTCCCTCACAGGTACCTGACTACTAAAAATTGCCCGTGATACCGATATGTTGGCACAGTCATGCCACAACCTTCATGAAGTCTTTGGAAGGTTGTATTACAGACGACCAAATCCTAGCCGCCGATCTGGGCCGATTCGGCAATACTGATTGAAACAAAGAAGCCTGTTCAGGGCCTCAGTTTGCCGATAACTCAGCTGCAACCAAGCAAGCGTCATCCGTCAAGACTGTGGAATCGCCAAACTTGTAAACGTCACTGACGATGGCATCGAGCAGAGACTCCGTGGGCTGATCAAGATTGGATCGAACGCTTTCCCATAAACCTTTAACGCCAAACTGGCTGCCGTCCTCCGCCTCGACCTCGATAATGCCGTCTGTGTAGAAGAGAAGGAAATCTCCGGGCGCAAGTTTCATTTCTGTATTTTTAAATTGCGCGTTCCGAATGATCCCTATCGCAGGTCCGGCGGAATCCGCGCCCATGATGATCGTCTGCACTTCGTCGGAACTCCGGCGCACCTGCAACGGCGGTGGGTGACCCGCGCGCGCGAAACGCGCGGTGCCTGTTTTGATGTTGATGACGCAGTACAGCACCGTCACAAAAACAAGCGTGCCGGTCTGTTTCAAAATTCCCGTGAACTCGCTGTTCAATTGCGTGAGAAGGCGACCGGGCTCGGGTGCTTCGACAGAATGAGTTTCGATCATTGCGCGCATCATCGCGGTGATCAGCGCTGCGCGGACGCCATGGCCCATTACATCGCAAATACAAATGGCGGCCGTATCTTCGTTAAGCCGTGCGATATGAAAGAAATCGCCGCCCATCAGGGTCGCCGGCAAATAACGGTGACAAAAGCGGAGCCTCGTGTCCCCCGCGGCGGCGTCTGCCGGAAAAGTCGGATACGTGCTCGGCATGAGCGCCTGCTGCAATTCCGTCGCCATTCGCAGATCTGTTTCCATCTGCTCATTTTTCTGGCGAATCTCGCGGTCGCGCTCTTCGATCTCCTGCGCGCGTTGTTCCGCCGCGACCTTGGCGACGCGTAGTTGCTCCACCGCGCTCGCTCGTTCAATCACGATACCTGCCAAATGCGTCGCCATGCGGATGAGCTCCCGATCATGCACACTGGGTTCGTGCGGGCGACGATAGTACATGGCGACCGTACCCAGTAGTATCCCATCGCTGGAGAAGACCGGTGTCGAACAGCAGGAACCGAGCCCGAACGTCGCAGCGAGCTCAACGTAATCAGCCCAATGAGGATCGGTGGCGATATCTGTGGCAAACACAGGTTCGCGCTTGTACGCGGCGCTTCCGCAGGAGCCGACCCGCGGGCCAATGCGCACACCATCGATGATCCGATTGTATTCTTCCGGCAGGCCCGGTGCCGCTCCCTCGCGCAGACATTGCGCGTCGTCGTCAAAGATCAGCACGGAGCATATCATTCCGTCACACGTTTGGGCCTCGACGCCGCGCACCAAGACATCGAGCACAGCCGCAAGCGGCGCGCCGGACGCGATTTCCTGCAACACTCTTTTTTCGTTCGCCAGCGCGTCCTGCGCACGCTTGCGTTGCGTGATGTCGCGGAAGCTCCATACACGGCCAATATTTCGTTGCTTGATCAGTTGAATTGCCGAATTCTGCTCGAAAACGCGTCCGTCCTTCAACTGCAAGACATCGAAAGTCTCAGGTGCGGCCGAGGCGATAATTTCTTGGACCCGCGCCAGATACCCGGCCGGGTCTTTCAACTGCGGGCTAACGTAATTCCACAGCTCACTAGCATGAGCCGATATCATCATGTGAGGCGGAATTCCCCAAAACTTGACGTACTTCTCGTTGAATTCCCTGACGTAATTTGCCTCGTCAATGACGAGGATGGCGTCGGTGGTGGACTCGAGCGCGGCATGCATCATCGCAAGCGCCGTCGCCAGTTCATCGGCACCCGGCTCGCCGCTTACGCCTCTGTGCGCTACTTCACGCTTTTGGGCGCTCGGGCCCTCTGCGTGCGGGCCTTGCCCGGCCGACACAACGTTTGGTGAAAGGTTGTGATCTTTCATCGCGTCATGTAACGCGACGCTGGCATGCTCAGCACTAAGCGTCGCAATACGCTTAAATAGTACAACAAAACTGGGGAAGGTAGAAGTAAAAACCGAGAGGCCCAGCCGACCTCGATTCCTTTTCACCCCTTAGGTTAGTTGAGCTACTTTTGCTCGAGTTCTTGCCTGTTATTTACGGCTTAGGCTCTGATTCAAAGCGTCACGCACGGCTGCGATGAATTTTTCGTCGTCGAACGGTTTCATGAAAAATGCAACCGGACCAATACGGCACAATAATGACGGTCCGTTGACTGCTATTTTCATCGCTAGGCCAGCGGCCTCACCCTCAAAAAGCTTCGAGTGTTGCGCAACGTGCGATGCCTCTGGAATTCTAAATGAATTGGCGCCAGCGGTTTTAATCTGTTGCACCGCCTCGCGCCGTTGCACGAAAACGGTGGTCCGTTGCAAGTTTTAATGCGGAAAATGGCTGCTGCGTTGCAAAGCAGTGCGAAACCGGCTCGGCAGTTGCTAAAATCCCTACTGACGTCTTTAAAGGTTGCTTTGGAGCTTTTCGCACCCTTTTCAAGTCACGCGCATCTAGGTAGAGTGGTTCCGTGACGACCGCTTCGTCAAGGCGCACAGAGTGAATCCAACGAACTTCTTGACTGAGCTGAAACGGCGCAACGTTTATCGCGCAGCAGTCGCCTACGGAGTCGTCGCGTGGTTCCTCACGCAGCTCACGACGCAGGTCTTACCGCTTTTTGAAATTCCGAATTCCGCAATGCGTTTTGTTGTCATTGCGCTCGCGGTCGGATTTCCAATTGCGATGCTACTCGCCTGGGTCTACGAATTCACACCGGAAGGAATTGTACGGACGGAAGATCTCCGTCCGGCGGAGGCGAGATCGGCTCAACGCGCCACGGGACGGATTCTCGACTTCATCATTATCGGGGTGCTGCTGCTGGTTATCGCAATGCTGATGGTTGGGCGACTCCCGTCTTTCAAACAGACAGGCGAGTCGATCCCCAAAAAAAGCATCGCAATTTTGCCGTTTGAAAATTTAAGCGAAGAAAAAGCGAACGCGTATTTCGCCGAGGGTGTCCAGAATGAGATTCTGACGAGGTTAGCGACCGTGCGTGATCTCAAGGTTATTTCGCGAACATCGACGGCGAAGTATCAGAGCAAGCCGGACAACTTAAAGACGGTCGCGCAAGAACTCGGCGTTTCCACCGTACTCGAGGGAGCGGTGCAGAAGGCTGGCGACAAAGTTCGGGTAAACGTGCAGTTAATCGATGCACGCGCCGATACGCATCTTTGGGCGAAAAGTTATGACCGTGACTTAAAAGATGTCTTAGCGGTCGAGAGCGAGGTTTCACAGGAAATTGCGGAGGCGTTGCAAGCGAACCTTTCGCCAAGCGAATCCCATGTTCTGACCGCAGTCCGGACGCCTGACACGGAAGCTTACGACCTGTTTTTGCGAGGCGAGTATGAGTTTCGCCAGGCCGGAAGCAGTTTCCCCGCGGACGCCTATGATCGTGCCGAGGCGTTTTACCGACAGGCGCTGGCACGGGATCCAAATTTTGCCGAGGCCGCTGCGGAGCTCGCACGCAGTCGACTATCGCGGCACTGGAATGTTTCTCCTTTGGCGCCAGCGGAATTAGAGGAGGTGAAGTCGCTCATCGACCGCGCTCTAGCGCTGGCTCCGAATTCGCCGGAAGCGCACTTTTCGCTGGGGTTATTCTTTTATTGGGGTCATCGCCAATACGAGATGGCGCTGACGGAGTTTAACCGCACGCTGGAATTGCAACCCAACAATGCTTTGGCGCGACAATATTGCGCGTCGGTCTACCACCGCCGCGGTGAATGGGAGCGTTCGCTGGCCGATTTTCAACGGGCGCAGGAACTCGATCCGCTCGATGCTTGGATCCCGATCGGAATCGGAGAGACTTACATGGCATTGCGCCTATGGAAGGATGCGGAGCGTGCTGCATTGCGAGCTCTCGCCATCGATCCGCACTACGCGCTGGCAGCGCTGGATCTTCTCACCACTCGCCTCAACGCGACGGGCGACGTTGACTCGGCCCGGCGAGCTTTTGATGGTTTTCCAGAGGGCATCAACTTCATTGATTCCGTTGTCGACCGCGGCGACGTTGCACGCATCATCGATGCGCGGGTTTATCTCGACGCCATCGAAAGACGTTTCACCGATGCTTTCCAAGCTCTCGAGAAGGAAGTGGCCAATGACGATCGTGGGCATCTCCAGCAGCTTGCCGGGCGCGTCGCCCTTCGCGTGCTAGCAGGACAGACTGAGGCAGCCAAATCCGCGGCAGAAGAGGCGCTGCCGTTGCTCGAAGCCAGGCTCAGGGAGCGGCCAGATGACACTTTCACGATGACGGGGCTATCGTGGGTTTACCTCGCCCTCGGGCGCAATGCCGATGCTCTGCGCCTTTCTAGGCAGGCGGCGGATATAATTTCCATCGAAAAGGATGCTCTGGCCGGTCCAAATTTCCAGAACGGGCTGGCGCAAATCGAGGCACGCACGGGCGCACCTGAGGAAGCCATTAAGAGGCTTCGACGATTGCTTTCCATCCCGGCGGGCCAGGTAGTTTCCATAGCACGTTTGAAGATTGACCCCGTCTGGGATCCGCTCCGTAATCGTCTCGATTTCCAGCAGCTGCTCTCAGGTCCGGAGCAGATCGGACCTAACAAGTAACAGCTGGTCAGCGATCTGTGACCCATTGCGCGCCGATCCCGCTTTCCAAAAACTTTGCGAGGGAAAGCAGCCGTGAACCTGCGCGGGTTGCTGAACTGATGGTAAAGGGGTTGCATCCTCGCCTCGCATCCCAAATGCACTGAATCACCGGCTGCAAGGTTACAGGCGATCAGCGATTACGCGGACGTTCGTTCACATCGCAGGCGCGTTAGCGGAGAATGCCGAACATATCGCGATCAAAATCGTGTGACAGAAAAAGCTTATCGCACAACTGCACCGCCTTCAGCGCGCTTTGACGCCTCGGCCAATTCCGTGCCTGTTTTGCGATCACTAATCACAAAAGTGTTGTTTTCTCCGAGCGTCGACCACGGCCCGCGCGGCACTTCGCTAAATTCCACAAACCTCCAATCGGTCAGGTCTGTTTCGTTTAATCCGAGATAGTCACGCACAGCGGGAGAGACATCGAGACCCGCGCCTTTGTTCAGATTGAGTTTCGGACGTTCGTTGCCAAAGACATATTGCCAATAATCGGTGCGGAAAGGTCCGGCGTCTTCCCATTGCGCATAAACCGTTCGAGTCCCTTTGCGAATCGCGACCCATCGATCCTTGCAGGTGGAAACGCCGGGGCCTTGGTACGCTTCCTTGAACCACGGAACAACGCGGGGCGCTTCCGGCCGGTGACCATTGGCTGACTTATCGTTGTACGGGAGGGCGCAGTAAAACGGGTTCTGTAGAGGCGTGAACTTTACCGGAATGTAATTGCTGCGATGCGCGGGATTTGGATCGTCAAATCCGCCGTAACTTCTGCTCCAATCTTTGTCCCATGAGCTTCTGCGGTTCGGCACCGGATTGTTTCCGCTCGGCCGCTCACCGATCCAAAAGATAGTTGTCACAATATTTTTCTTCCACGGATAACGCTCTCCTGTGGCTGAGGCACTATGCTCAGTGTTTAAACAGCCCGCGCTGATCGCTGCCAGCGCACCGATCCACAGGATCGTTATTGCTTTCATCGTATGCTTCCTTGTTCATAAAGGAAGCGGGTGTTTATCGAGTCAACCGCTATCCGAAGCAAATCGCAACCAAGACTCTGCGTCTTGTCAGGAAAGTTAGTCCCTGTTCGAGGGTGCGATGAGAGCAGCGATAGACTCGTTGGATCCCCTTCGCGTCAAGTGCCGAGCAGTTCCATGAGACGCGCCTCGTAAGAATCACATATGGGGGATTCGCCATTTGGCTGGACCCATTCAGGATGTTGGATCTGCAGATCGTCGTGAATCTGTTGCCGAAGCTCGATGTAGGTGTGGACTTGGTGAGGCTCGGCTATTGGCTTGGTGAGACTAACGAATTTCATAAACGCCCTTCATGAACTCACCCGCAGGGATCCGCACGAGCCCCATGCCAATGGAATTCGTAATTACGCCCGGTTCCGCTTGGTCGGCTGACCCGGACTTCGGGTCTTCCTTCGGCGCGGATAAAACGACCGCCGCGCTCACAACTATCAGCAGCAACATCAGCGTCCTACACAGAGGCTTCTTTTGCATGGTGACTTCCTCGAAAAATGAACGAGTGCGGCCCAGTTCAGGCACCGAACAAGTACGGAATATTTCGATGCACCGCAAGTCTGGCACCGTGCCACCGCATGATAAGCCGGTTACGACGCGTGCTGACTTCGGCGTCAAGTATTGCGTGTTGTAGAGGCGCTTGTGCCAAGCGCCTAACCAATTGAACTCGGTGTTTGTCACAAGCACCGCTACAATTTCCCTCTCGCTGTCTCTAAACTCTCAACTCTTGCGTACTGATCACCGATCACTGTTCACTTGCGATATTCCTCACTCACCTCTTCCATCCAGTCGACGTTCTAGCGATTGCGCTGTGAATGAAAGAAGGATTAGCAGAGCGATGCGGCCACAAAACGGCTTTGATTCGAAATTTTGGTGCAAGGAAAGATGAGTGTCTAAAAAGCGATTGGGCATTCGTCGCAAAACGGAGGAAGAAGGACTCCGTAGCGCCGGTGCTCCAAGCAGTGTCGAAATTCGCGTATCAAAGATGCAGAAGAGCGAAGAGATCATACCGTTCTCCTATCACGCGCCGCAAAGCGTGATTGATGATCTGAAACAACGTCTGGCTCAGACACGCTGGCCCGAACGCGAGACCGCAAATGACTGGTCTGAAGGTGTCCCCCTCGAGAAAATGCACGCGCTCGTTGACTATTGGCAAACGGGTCATGACTGGCGGCGATGCGAGGCGGAGTTAAATCGTTTCCCTCAGTTTCGCACGCAGATTGATGGCTTGGGCATTCATTTTATCCATGTCCGTTCGAAGAACCCGAATGCGTTACCCATTATCCTGACGCATGGCTGGCCCAGCACAGCCCTCCTCTTTCGCGATGTGATCGAACCGCTGACCGATCCCACCGCCCATGGCGGGAAGGCCGAGGATGCATTCGACGTTGTTATCCCATCGCTCCCCGGTTTCGCCTTTTCTGACAAACCCATGGAACGTGGCTGGAACGCGAACCGGACGGCGCAGGCTTGGGCGACCCTCATGTCGCGTCTCGGCTACAAGAGATATGTCGCACAAGGCGGAGACTGGGGAGCGTTTATCACGACTGCCATGGCACAACAGCGGACGCCGGGTCTGGTTGCCATCCACCTCAACTTCCCGCAGGTCATTCCTGACCATCTCCCTGACAAACTCTCTCCTGATCAACAACGCGCGATGGAAGTTCTTAACCACTTTCGCAGCGAAGGGTCCGGCTATCTCACGATGCAGGCAACGCGCCCACAAACTATCGGCTATGCGTTAATGGACTCACCGGCAGGCCAGGCTGCCTGGATCTACGATATCTATAACGCCGCCACTGGAAATAGCGGGGATCCGGAAAAAGCAATCAGTCGAGATAAGATACTCGACGAGATCACCCTTTATTGGTTGACGGGGACCGCCGCTTCCTCGGCTCGATTCTACTATGAGCAGCGTGCACTGCTCGGAAAAAGCAAGAACCCGGGCGGCGTGGACCTGCCAGTTGGGGTAAGTCTTTTTCCTCATGACCTTCCCGCTCCTCGCAGTTGGGCGAAAGACGTCTATCCAAATCTCTTTTACTGGCATGAGCTCGACCAGGGAGGCCACTTCGCCTCGCTCGAGAAGCCAGATCTCTTTGTCGAGGAGCTAAGAAGGTGTTTCCGCAAGGTACGCCAGACAGACCATCCCGAGCCAATCCAATAGAAGGGAGTTACGATGCCAGAAGAGTCTTTGACGTATAAACGCTCAACTTGTTGGCATTTTGTTGTTGACCATTCAATACGCACGAACGTATTATTCGCTGATGGGCAGACGCTCGCTACGTGACGACATCTTGCAGGCCGGGCTGCGCGTCATGTTTCGATCCGGTTATCGAGGGGCGAGCGTGCGTGATATCTGTGCGACCGCTGGTGCTCCACAAGGTTCGTTCACTAATCATTTTCGTTCCAAAGAGGCCTTCGCTACGGAAGTGCTCGATCGCTACTTCGATTACTTGAAGGGACTGACGGCACAGGCGTTAAAGGACGTGACTCTCACGCCACGCCAGCGGCTGAAAAGGTATCTCGACATCATTACCGGCAAGCTGCAGCGCGACAGCTGGAGGATCGGATGCCTCATTGGTGACTTGAGTCTTGAAGCCAGTTCTCACAGCAATCGATTGCGCAAGCGGCTCGATTCAATTTTTCAAAATTGGCGCAAGCCGTTTGCATCGTGCATTGCGGAGGCTCAGTCTGCAGACGAAGTCGATTCACAGTTTGATGCCACAGAACTGGCCGAGTTCCTATTGGCGTCCTGGGAAGGCGCGATTTTAAGAATGAAGGTGGAACGGCGGCCCGCAGCTCTTGAGCGGTTCAAAACAATCGTGTTTGAGACTGTCTTCAAGAAACCCGGAATTGCTAACCTTAGTACGCGGCCAATATCCAGACGATCGGCGAGACGCGGTGCTAACGGACGCCGAGCTCGGCAAGCGCTTCGCGGTAAACCTTAACTAAATTAGGGATGCGCACGAAGCTAGCGTTGTTCTTTGGGCCGTTAGCCGGGATGGCCTTAATGGTCGCTACCGATCCGCTGCTGGCAGCAGCCTCAGCGCAGCAGAATTTGGCTGACAGCAAGCTCACACGAGATGGCATTGATCTGTTCTATACCATCGTCGGCACAAGCGGTGATTACGTGCTCGTGTTAAGCGGTGGGCCGGGTGAAGACATCCGGTCGATGCAAGGTATCGCTGACGAGCTTGGCAAGAAATACCGATGCATCATGTGGGAGCAACGCGGTACAGGTAGGTCGAAGCTGTCAAGGTATGACTCGTCGACGATCAATCTAAACGCATATATTGAAGACATCGAGGCGCTGCGAAAGCACTTGCAGATCGAGAAGTTCATTGTGGCCGGTAACTCGTGGGGAATGATCCTGGGTCTTGCTTACGCGGGCACCTACCCGGAAGCAGTTCGTGCCGTAATCACGCTTGGTTCTGGTCCGATCACCTACGAATATCTCGGTGCGTTCGCCGACAATCAAAGCACGCGATTATGGCCGAGTGAAATCGACATACGCGACTTCTGGAGAGACCCTGTACGGGAAGCAGCCAACTTCGACCGGGCTAACTTTGAACGTCTACGGGCCGCAACCTCGGCCTATTTCTTCGACCGAAAGAAAGCGTTGGCGATGGCGATGGAACTTGATCCGAAGGATTACAATTTCCGCGTTCCACCTGCTTTTATTAAGGCCGAGGGCAAGTATGATATCCGGCCGAAACTGAGGACGATTACGGCTTCCGTTCTTCTCCTGCAAGGGCGTCAAGATCTTGCAGGAGAAGCGAATATTTGTGAAGCGCACTCGCTAATCGCGAATTCGAAGCTCGCGTTCATTGACAAATGTGGCCACATGCCATGGCTGGAGCAGCCAGAGCGAACTTGGAAAATCGTCAACGACTTCTTAACGCGCTTACCGGACTGATCGATTAACGAATAAACAGGGGATCAGCTCTTCGCTTATCACTCGCCAGTCGTCATTTTTGATAGTCCGGCGTTCGCCACCGCCTTCTCGACCACTCGCTTCGCCTCGGTCTCGATCGGCTCATAATGAGCCACCACGAGTCGTTCGAAATCTAATGCGAGCAGTGCGCTCATGGAACGAGCAAACGCTTCCTTGTCGCGGATTATGAATGAACGATAGAAGGAACTGATTCCAAACAATCGCGGCAGACGCATGACATGCCGCACAAAAAAACGCGGCCACCCGGAAGTCTCTTCTGGAAAGGAAAAGAATAGGTCCGCCAGCACGAGCGTGCGCGACCGCCGATGAAACAAAGCGTGTTCATTCATCCGAACGCCGTCGATTTTAAAAACATCAATCTCGCCGTCCCACTCTTGAGGTGGAGGCAGCAAAGATTTCGTCTGCACTCCGGCTGCTTTCGCGAAACCCTCCGGAGCCAGATAAGGAATATCCGGCAGCGCTGCCCGAGCTTGTTTAGCAAAGGTGTCGTGCATCAACGTTGCTTCCACTAACCAGCCTGGTTCACCGAAGCGTCTGATCGCAGGAACGTCCTGCTCAGTGAATGACGCTGTGGAATGAACCACGACTTTGCCGTCCGCGAGTCGCAGCAAAGTTACATTTCGCCTGAAGTCGATCCCAAGCGTCCGCCACGGAAACGACAAAAGCATCACGTCATCAGCGATTCGGCGCTCATTCATCGCGATTGCCGAAGAATAATTGCCACTCCACGCTTCTTCAATCATTCGGCATCATAAGCCGCTTACGACGCACCTGACTTCGACGTCCATTCTGCTTCCCATTTTGTATCTTCTACTTTCTACTTCCTTGAGCTGCACCCAGATGAATCTCATATGACGCGCGCCGGTGCATCGACCTTCATGGGTCACCCCAAAGGTCTTTTCTATCTCGCCTTCACCGAAGCGTGGGAACGATTCTCCTATTATGGAATGACGGCGCTGCTCGCCCTCTTCATGGTGAATCAGTTGTTGCTGCCGGGACATGTCGAGCACATCGCTGGATTTTCCGGATTCCGTGCCGCTCTGGAATCGGTCGTCGGCCCGCTCTCAATCCAGGCGCTCGCCTCGCAAATTTTCGGGCTCTACTCCGGTTTCGTTTACTTCACGCCCCTACTCGGCGGCATGATCGCCGATCGCTGGATCGGACAGCGCAATGCGGTAGTGATCGGTGCGCTCTCGATGACTGCCGGTCATATCGCCATGACTTTTGATCAGTCATTTCTCCTCGCCCTACTCCTGCTCGTCATCGGCTCGGGCTTTTTGAAGGGCAATATTTCGGCGCAGGTGGGTGCTCTTTATCCGCCGGAAGACGAATTACGGCGGACCCGGGGTTTCGTCATTTTCAGTACGGCAATCAATATCGGAGCGGTCGCCGGACCTTTGCTCTGCGGTGTGCTCGCACAGGTTTATGGCTGGCACTACGGCTTCGGCATCGCCGCGATCTTTATGCTCCTTGGCCTTGCCACTTATCTCTACGGATACCGCTACCTGCCAGCGCGAGTGGAGCGGCGCAAGTTCGAGGGCACTCGGCTCACGGCCGGCGAGCGCCGCATCGTATATGCGCTCATCGCCGTGATGATCATCACCATCTTCCAGTCGACGGCGTTCTATCAGGTCTTCAACGTAAATCCGATCTGGATTCAACAGCATGTCGTGCTCGATATTGGTGGCTTCCGAATCCCGGTACCCTGGTTCCAATCGATCAACTCGGTTTCAAGCGTCTTGTGCGTGCCGCTGGTGTTCTGGATCTGGCGTTGCCAGGCGATGCGGCGTCGAGAGCCTGACGACCTGGCAAAGATCGGCATCGGCGCCTGGATCACGGCTGCGAGCAACTTCATCCTGGTGGCCGCAATTATTGCTTCGGGCGGCGCGCCTGTTCATCCGATCTGGCCATTCCTCTATAGTACCGGACTTGGAATCTCTTTCCTGTACTACTGGCCAACGCTTCTCGCCTTGGTTTCGCGGGCCGCGCCGGCCAAGGTGAATGCAACCTTGATGGGACTCGCCTTCATGAGTCTGTTCATTTCGAACAACTTGATTGGTTGGATCGGCGGCTTCTACGAGAAAATGACGCCTGCGCAGTTTTGGGCAATGCACTCGGCCATCGCGGTCTGCGGCGGTCTTCTTGTAGTGCTCTTCGGTCGTCGCCTCAGTCGGACTCTCTACCGGTCGCCTCAGTAATCGAGAACATCGCTGGCATCATAAGCTGCTTACGATGCATACTAACTTCGACGTTGGACGTTGGACGTCGCGGTCGTCGGCGTAGCGCCGTGCCAATGCCTTCAACTAACAACTGCTCAACGGCTGTGAGCCACTCCGCTTAATTTCATTCTGCGCTCTAGACCTGGCAAACCGCGTATAACGTAGGCATAACGACTGTCAGCTGCGTTTAAGCTTGAAACTGTTCGTTCATCCATGTTATTCCTTTGTGCATGACTCGAAAAATCATTCTGTCATCTGGTCTGAAATCGGTGGGATACGACACCATCGCTCATGTGCTTGAGGTAGAGCTTCAAAGCGGGCCGGTCTCCCGCTATTTTGACGTACCTCTGTCAGTGTATGAGGCGTTGATCTCCGCACCATCCAAGACGCAATACTTCAACGACAACGTGGCAGGGAAGTACGAATCTCGCCCGATCGGCTAGTGCTATTGTTTCGGTGGCGCGCGCCGGCTCTGAAGATCCACTTCTTTTAATTTCCCAGCAGGAGTGCCGCATAGCTCAGCAGACAGGCGCTATTGATGATTCGGCTACGATTTCGCAGGTTCTTCCACAGGTGCATCACGGCGTAGCTACGCCATGGACGCCAGGCTTGGGAAATTTGTTCCGCTTGTTTCGTACTGACTCGGCCAAGGCTGTTGCGCACCGCAATGTCTTCTTTCGGAAAAGCATCCGGCCAACGCGAAGCGCGCATGGCGATGTAATGCGCCGTCCATTGGCCGATTCCCGGCAGCGCGATTAGCTGCGCGATGTCGCCTTCGGGATTGGCTCCGGCATCGAGTTTTAACGAGCCGGCTTGGAATGCCCGCGCCAAAGCAAGGATGCTCGCCGCGCGCGTCCTCACGATTCCGAGCCTCGCGATGTCGCCTACGCTGGCTTTGGCAATGCGCGCTGCGAGCGGCGAGAGCCGTGTGAGCTCAGGAAACGGCGTCCGGATCTTCTCGCCGAAAGCTTCGGCGAAACGGCCCGCGATCGTCGTCGCGGCTTTTACTGCGATCTGCTGTCCAAGAATCGCGCGGATTGCCATTTCGAAACCGTCAAACGCGCCGGGCACGCGCAGACCGGGATTCTTCGTCACGCTTTTTTTCAAGAGCTTATCTTTCATCAAATGCGCCGCGATCAGATCAGGCCGCGCCGCGAGGTCGAACAAGTTGCGCAGCCTCCCTAACAACGCTGGCAGGACCGGCGTAAGCGTGTGCGTGAACTCGACCACGAGGCCGCGTTTTTCCGGCACGTGCGTGACGTTGATCCAGCCGGTGCGTTTGCCTAACTGAACCGTGCGCGCATAGCTGTCCGCGGTGACGAATTCCACATCTCGAATCATGCGAGCACCGAGGAATTTCAGGATTTCCTGCCAATCGTACGGCGGCCGGTAACTCAATTGCAAAGTCGAGGTGCGGCCTGCGTCGATCGCTTCGTGGTGCTCTGCGGCGCGCTTGCGCAGATGACTCGGCGGCATGCGATAATGCGTGCCGAAAGCGTCGTTGAAACGGCGCAGGCTGGAGAAGCCACTCGCGAACGCGATCTCAGTGACGGGCAATTTTGTTTCGGTGAGTAATTGTTTCGCCAGAAGCAAACGCCGCGTCTGCATCAGCTCGATTGGCGACACGCCAAGTTCCTTCTGCACAATGCGCCGCAACTGACGCGAGCTGATCCCAAACTCCGCCGCGATTTCCTCCAGCCCGGCGCCCTCATCGATTAGTCCTTCATCGATGCGACGCGTAATGAGATGGGCGACGCGATTCGAGTTATCGATCGGCGCCTGGCCCGGTGCCAGTTCCGGCCGGCACCGCAGGCACGGACGGAACAATGCTTTCTCCGCGGCGAACGCGCTTTCGAAGAAACGGCAATTTTTCTGCAGCGGTGTTTTCACTGGACAGATCGGCCGGCAGTAAACTCCGGTGGAGGTGACGCCGACGAAAAAAATCCCGTCGAAGCGAGGATCGCGAGAGGTCAGAGCGCTATAGGCAGCGTGACTGTTGATCATCCCTTACCATAAACCATGATCGGCGCGGATACCGGCCATTTTCGGACATGAGATTATTTTAAGTTTGATGTCCGAAAACGGCCAGCGCGGTCCAAAAAGCGCCTCATCTTAAAGAAATGAAAACGACAAAAGACAAGCACAAGACTTATTCATACAAAACCATGAAGTCTCCCGTCGGCCGCCTGAAATTGGTAGCGAGCGAGCGCGGATTGGCCGCGATCCTTTGGGAGAACGACGATCCGAAACGAGTCCGGCTCGCACCGTTGATGGAAAACAAAAATCATCCGGTGCTGCTCGAGGCGGAACGCCAGCTGAACCATTACTTCGCGGGTAAACTCAAGAGATTTTCCCTGAATTTCGATTTCGCTGGAACCGAATTTCAAAAGCAAGTGTGGCGAGCGCTCGCGGCCATCCCTTTCGGCGAGACTCGCAGCTATGGGGACATCGCAAGACAAATCGGGCGTCCAAAAGCGGTGCGAGCAGTCGGAGCGGCCAACGGAAGAAATCCTATCTCCATCATCGTCCCATGCCATCGGGTGATCGGTGCCAACGGCAAGCTAACCGGATTCGCCGGCGGTCTGGAGGCCAAAGCCTTCCTGTTGAAAACCGAATCAGGAAAGAAGCATCTGCAGCGACGGCCTATGGACCCCGTTGCCTAGCTTGGGGCGAGACCGCATACGCGCAGTGCCGTGACGCACAGCGCGGTTAACCAACCTTCCGGATAACTGAAGTCGCATTCCTGACTCGTTAGGCGCGATATTGTTCGTCGCTGACCTTTTCCATCCACTCCACTGGCTTGCCGTTCAGCGCCTCCTGAATGGCGATATGCGTCATTGCGGTCGTCAGCGTGGCACCGTGCCAATGCTTCTCGTTAGGCGCAAACCAGACAACGTCACCCGGCCGGATTTCCTCGGTTGGTCCGTCCCAGCACTGCGCCCAACCAAGACCGGAGGTGACGATCAACGTCTGCCCGAGTGGATGTGTATGCCAGGCAGTGCGAGCGCCCGGCTCGAACGTTACGTTTGCACAGGCCATGCGTGCCGGATCGGGTGCTTGGAATAGCGGATCAATGCGAACTGTGCCGGTGAACCAATCAGCTGGTCCTTTTGTGGACGCTTGAGAACCACTTCGTTTTATTTCCATCCCCTTCTCTCAACCCTCGACGATCAACTCTCAACTTCTGCGCTCATTGCGGCAGCTCCGTGCCGGCCTGCTCTGCGACCATGTACTTGGCATACCAATCCGGCCAGTTGGCGTCTCGCTGGCCGGTGCGTTTCTCGTGCTCGCCGTGAGCGGCCTCCGCACGCCGAAGCGCGCTCGCGAGATCGCTCGCCGAACCGAACGTCGTTGCTGCGGCGTCGATCCGACCGGGAAGCCGCGATGTGATCTCCTGGAGCAACCAGCCGTTGCCGTCCGGATCGCTGAATGAGGCGAACGAGCGGTAGCTGCGATGTTCGGGGTCCGGACCGCTAACCCGCCGCAACCCAAACAGGTAGGGCTCGTCCGTTCCAGCGTGCACATCGCCTGCGTCATGGAACACTTCGCTGATTTCGACGCCGCGTCGGCGCAACTCCTCGCGGGCGGCCACGATATCGGAAACGATCAGGTACAAGCCTTGAGCGGAGCCGGATGCCGCCGCAGTGACGTTCTTGCCGAAGATGACCGAGCACGATGAGCCACGTGGCGTAAACTGGATCACGCGAAAGTCGTTACCCGCTGCGAAGTCGGCGTCGAGCCGCCACCCAAGTTTCGCGTAGAACTGCTTCGCGCGGTCGACGTCAGAAACAGGTATGACCAAGATTTCTAGTTTCATGTCCATGATTATTGCTCCTCGAACCTCGAGTTGTGCGAGCGGACCCAACGCTTGCGGTTTCCCGGCGGAAAGCGGGTGAGGTAACTCGGGCTGAGTCGCCTAACAAACTTGACGCGCAGACAGCTTGAGACCCGATGAAATAGTCGGTCAAGTCGCAACTGTGTGACTTCTGATAACTTCGTGACTACTGCTGGAACGTTATCGCCGACCGAGTCGGACAGCGACGTGTCGAGGTTGTGGTGCTCAATGTCATACCGCCTCCGCGCAAGATCCAGCATTCGCCGAGCGTCGAGCAATAACAGATCTCGACGGTGACGCGGCTGCGATCTGTATTCAATTTTGCCCAAAGTGGATTGGATTTGTCGAAAGGGATCGGATTGTTCGCCTCATCGTGCGGAGTAAAAACGTTCGTCGATTCACCCGCCGAGAACACACGACCGCTCATGTCGCTCTCCTCACCCGGATGATATCCGGGCCCAAGAATTTTTTCGAGCACCTCAGCCCAATTCTTCACGGGTTGATCATCCACCTTCAGGATCACATGCTTGATGATCGCTGGTCCGACGCCTTTGTTGGCGAGGGTAAAATGAATAGGCCCATTGCCGCTGTCGAATTCGAGGATGGGCCAGACCGCTGCGCGCACTTGCTGGCGCTGCATGTAAGCGGTGTAACCAGAAACACACAGAGCCAGGAATCCAACAAAGGTCGCAATCACTGCGTCATATCGGCTGGCGCGACGCGTCTCCGTCTTTTCCGGCACGGCGCCGATCATATCGCTGGCCTATTGAGTGTCAATCAGTCCAACTATCAACCATCAACTAAAGAGTCACGGTTCCGCGTAGAACTTCCACCGCGTACCCGCCGACTCGAACGTTGGTGACCCTCTCACCGTCGCGTGTTGCGCGCACAAAGATTTCACTGGGTCGTCCGGCTTCGACGCCTTGGTGGATGAGAACCTGCTCATCAGATTTCGCCAAGCCATGCCTCACCATCCAACTAATGGCACAACCAGCAGCTGATCCCGTGGCCGGATCTTCTCCACCATAAAAAAACATGCGGGCCCGCACTTCAAGCCGGCCCTGGCGTTTCGGAGAAATAAAGTAGCAAAAGCGGGCGCCAGTTCCTTCCAGCAGAGCGCCGACTCTGGCAAGGTCAGGCTTCAAGTTTGCCAGACTCTTCGAATCGCGAATCGGCACAATGGCAAAAGGCAATCCTGTCGACACGATTTGGCTTGGCGATTCTGCTGCGATTTCCTCACTCCCGAGGACACTGGCGACTTTGTCTGGCGGCAACGTGGGGCCAAATCCTGGATCGCGCTGACGCATCTCGCCAAAGACATCGCCGGCGACACGATTGCTCCTGTGATTTGAGTCCGTCCTGAATCGGACACCAATTTTCCCCACATTCAGGTCAAGAACGATCTCACCGGAAGCCGCGGTACTGTGTAGATACAACGCTGTGCCCAGCGTCGGATGTCCGGCAAACGGTAACTCTTCCGTCATTGTAAATATGCGGACCCGCTTCCCCTCCTGTGTTTCAACTTGTGTCTCGCGCGGCAGTATGAAGGTTGTTTCAGATAGATTCATCTCCCGAGCGAGGGCTTGCATTTGCTGATCGGTCAAACCACGCGCATCGGTAAAAATGGCCAGCGGATTGCCCGTCAGGCGTGTCCGCGTGAAAACATCAAGCTGCACGAATTCGTAAGTGCGCGACATATTTCCGCTCCAATCTCTCAACTACTAACACTCAACTCTCAACTGCTTTGACTTTCATGTCTGGTCACGTCGCAGCTTTCCTGACGCGCTGGTTGCTCACGTCGGGCATTGTCATTTACTGAGATAGTCATTAAGAAGGGTGATGCCGACCGAAGAGCGCAAGCTCGCCGCCATTATGTTTACCGACATGGTCGGCTACAGCGCGCTCGCCCAACGCGATGACAAAGTCGCTCTCGAGCTATTGGAGGAACATCGCCGGTTGTTGCGCGCAATCTTTCCGCAGTTTCATGGCACCGAAATCAAAACCATCGGCGACGCTTTCCTGGTCGAATTCGGGAGCGCGTTAGAAGCGGCGCAATGCGCGATCGAGATCCAGCGCACCCTGGCTAAACGGAATCACGACGTCACTTCCAACCGGCGCATGGAACTCAAGATTGGTATTCACATCGGCGATGTGGTTCATCGCGACGGCGACGTATACGGTGACGGGGTGAACATCGCTTCCCGCATCGAACAATTGGCCGGCGCGGGCGGCATTTGCGTCTCGATGGATGTCGAGCGGCAGATTCGTAACGCGCTCGAGGCGCGATTTGAAAAGTTCGGTTCGGCGGATTTGAAGAACATCAAGCTGCGGATGGATCTCTTCCGGATCATTCTACCGTGGGAGAAAGGTGCTGAATCTCCAGCGAAACGAACCTCAAAGAAATCGCCTCTCCTGGTTCCGGCCGCTATTCTCGTCATACTCGCCCTGCTCGCGGGGTGGTGGTGGATGCAGCGCAAAAATCAGCCGTCGGTGGGGGCTCACGCGGTGCCAGCCGCTCCAACGAATACGCCCGATCAAAAATCCGTCGCTGTCCTGCCCTTCGTTAACCTGAGCGACGACAAAGGAAGCGAATATTTTTCCGATGGCGTCAGCGAAGAACTGCTGACCGTACTGCAAAAAATTCCGGGGATGCATGTGGCCGCGCGGACGTCGGCGTTTTCGTTCAAAGGCAAGAATGCGCCAGCCCAGGAGATCGGACAAAAACTTGGCGTGGCCCATTTGGTGGAAGGAAGCGTGCGCAAGGCCGGCGACACCGTACGCATCGCCGCCCGGCTCACCCGCGCTGAAACGGGCGAGGAACTATGGTCGGAGAATTTTACTCGCGACTTGAAAGACGTGTTCGCAGTCCAGACCGAGTTGGCGGAGACGATTGTGGCGCAGGTGCGCGATCGGTTGACGGGTAGCGCTGCTGATTCTGCCGACAAACAGAAAATTCAGGCGGAAGTGCAGGCGGCGGAAAAAGGCGGAACGAAAAACGTCGAGGCGCACGAGTTTTACCTGCAGGGCCGTTTTTATGAGAATCGCCACTCCGAAAAAAGCGCGCGTGAGGCTCTTGCTGCTTACCAACACGCGGTCGCGTTGGACCATGGGTTTGCTCTGGCGTGGGCCGGCGTCGCACAGACGAATCTCTGGCTTGCCGCGTTTTCAACCGAAGGTGGACAAAAAGGCTTCGACGCACATTTGGCCAGTGCGCGCGATGCCGTGGCGCGGGCTTTATCAATTGAGCCTGACTTGCCTAACGGGTTGCTCGCCCGGGCGACGATCGAGACGAATTTCGATTTTAAATGGAACGCGGCGGCTCAAACCGTAAGCAAGGCCCTGGCACTTGCTCCGGCCGATCCGAATATTGTGATCGCTGCGGCCAACCTCGAGATCGCACGCGGAAACATGGATCGAGCAATCGAACTCTATCGCAAAGCAGTCGAGTTGGACCCAGTCAGCGCGCAAGCCAGAACGTTTCTCGCGTTTAACCTGGCGGCGACGAAACGATTCGCAGAAGCGCGCGCCGAATTCCCGCGTGTAGTGGAATTGAATCCGGCGACGCCCTGGGCGCATGCCGGTCTCGGTTTATCATATCTGCTGGAGAATAAATTCGAGGAAGCCGCGACCGCGGCACAAGCCGACGAGGGTGAGTGGTGCCGCCTCCTCATCGTGAGCTGCGCCCGTTGGGCACAAAACCGCGTGACAGAATCCGACGCGGCGCTCGCCCAATTAACCGCAAACGAGAGCGAAACAGCTGCGTATCAAATTGCCGAGGTTTATGCCTATCGAGGTGAGAAGGATCGGGCGTTCGAATGGCTGGAGCGTGCGCGCCGCCAACGCGACCCGGGTCTGCCAAGTTTGCGCAAAGATCCGCTCCTGACCAATCTCCACGGCGACCCGCGCTGGAACGCATTCCTGCGGACGATGGGTCTGGTCGACGATCAATTCAAATAAGCGGACGCTAAACTCGCACCGCCTGCCGTAGTCTCGGCGAAGGCTGGTCATTCGCGTGCGTCGGTGAAAAATGGCGAGCGGGTTGCTGGTGAGCAGTGCCTTCGTAAAGACATCAAGCTGCACGAATTCGTAAGTGCCGGACATCTTTTCGGTCTAACCTCTAATAACTCTCAACTGTTTTGACTCTCGCCATTCGCCACGTGTCACTTTTGCTTTCGATCTTTACGATTTTCGCAGCGCGTCCATCCTCAAGCGTAATCCAGTCGCCCATGTCCGCGGCGAGGAGCGCCTTGCCTATCGGAGAAATCCAACTGACGGTGCCCTGTTCCAAATCGAGTTCGTCAACTCCGACGATCGTATAAGTTTCGGTCCGGCCTTTTTTATCCTGCACGGTCACCGTTGCGCCGAAGGCAACGCTGTTCGACGCCGGGTCCGGAGGATCGACAACGTGGACCGACGCCAGAATTTGTTCCAATTCGGCCACGCGTGCGTTGGTCGCGTTTGCTGCGCGAAATTTTTGCAGTTCGTCGCGCAAATGCTTCGCGCCGCGCGCGGTGATGTAATTCGTCGCGCCCGGGGGCAATCCGGATGCCGATCGCTTCCGTCCGCTGCGCTCCGGAAGATCGACATCTTCTTTGACGAACGCCCTGCTCATTCAAAAGAGTATCGCACCATCGTTGCCTTTAGCCGTTTCAGATTTCAGCTCTCAACTATCAGCCATCAACTTGCCCTGCACTTCCACTATTAGCAGATCAATTTTTTCAAATGCCGAACGGCTTGAGGAATGTCGTTTGCCTTCGTATTTCCGAACCCTAGAACAAAACCGTGACGTGGTTTCTTTCCGACGTAGGACGACGATAGCGCGGAAAGCCAGAGCGATTGTCGAGCGGCCGTCACTGCGATTTTTCGATCGTCTCGGCCGGGAGTGAGGAAGATGGCCAGGTGCATCCCTGCTTGATCTCCCATGATCGTCACGTGGTCGCCAAGCTGACGCTCGAGTTCTGCGACCAACACGCGCCGTCTTTCAGCGTAGATCGGCCGCATTCTCCGCACGTGTCGAGCAAAGTGGCCTTCGCGGATAAAATCTGACATCACAGCCTGGGTGATGTGAGTCGGGCATATGTCCATCACTTGCCGCATCGCTGCGAAGCGTTCTATCAGGTCAACCGGAATGACCAAGTATCCCAGTCGCAGCGATGGAAACATCACTTTGCTGAAGGTGCCGATGTAAATAACGCGAGAATTGCCATCGAGTCCCTGGAGCGAGGCAATTGGCAGGCTGCCATACCGGTACTCGCTGTCGTAGTCGTCCTCGATAATCCATGCTCGCGATCGTTGCGCCCATTCAAGTAATTGCAGGCGGCGAGCCGCGCTCATCGTGACCCCGAGCGGATATTGATGAGACGGCGCGACGAAGGCCGCTCGAGCATTTCGGTTTAGCCTGATACCGGCGGTCACGCTTAGACCTTCCGCATCTACAGGCACGGGAACGATCCGGCACCGCGCAGCTTTCAAAACGTGATGCACAAGCCAGTAGCCAGGCTCTTCGACCCAAGCCGCTCTTCCGGCCTCGAGCAGCACGCGGGTCGCTAGATCGAGCGCTTGCTGCGATCCGCTCACAACCATGATCTGCTGTGCCTCGCATCGCACACCACGCGAGGTCCTGAGATAAGTAGCGATCGCTTCGCGGAGCTCGGGCAATCCCATCGCATCGGCGTATTGCAATGCTTTCAGACGCATGCGGCGCGAATAGCGCGCGATAAGCTTTAACCAAATCTCGATCGGAAATTTCTGGAGCTCAGGCTGCCCGACTTGAAATGGGCCCAGGCTCTCCGCCCACGAAGGCCGCTCATATTTCGGAAGAGCTGCCACCTGCGCCGAGAGCAGGCGCTGCCCCCGAGCAACGCTCGGCGAAGACCCTGATCGGCTCGGAAGCGAACTGGAAATGAACGTACCGGCGCCGACCCGGCTCTCGAAATATCCCTCGGCGAGAAGCTGCGCATACGCAGTCAGGACGGGCAGACGTGAAATGCGCGACTCGCGCGCGAGCTCACGCGACGATGGAACAAGGTCGCCAGCACGAAGCTCGCCACGAATGATCCTGCTGCGGAACGAATCGTAAATCTGCTGATAAAGCGGCTTCGATGCGCGTCGGTCGATGGTGATGAGATTCGAAACGCCGCGGAATTGAGATTTCAAAGTGGTTATGCAGAATTCAGCCGGACCGGTCATTTACGGTAACCACCGCTGTGGTATCAAAGCAAACATGAAAGCCTGCATCTCAATCTCCATCCTGACCGTATTACTCTTGGGCAGCATTCCGCATTCAGCGAGGGCAACCGATACCGAGCAGACGAAAGCGGACACCACACAACGCGATGGTCAACATGACTTCGATTTCGCCGTCGGAACATGGAAGACCCGCGTGCGTCGCCTGCTAAACCCGCTTTCCGGATCGAACGACTGGATCGAGGGCACAGGCACAGTATCAACGAGAAAAGTTTGGGGCGGACGCGCCCAACTCGAAGAACTCACCATGGATACGGGCGACACTCATCTGAAAGGTCTGGCCCTGCGGCTTTACAATCCGAAAACGCGTCAATGGCGTCTTCACTGGGCCAACGCAAAGAAAGGTGTGCTTTCAGACCCGCCCGCGTTCGGTGCCTTTAAGAATGGTCGCGGCGAGTTCTACGACGAGGAGGTCATCAACGGCAAGACTGTTTTCGTTAGGGAGACCTTCTCCGATATCACACCAACCTCGCATCATTTTGAGCAGGCGTTCTCGGAAGATCAGGGAACGACATGGGAGCCGAATATCATTGTTGATCTTACCCGCACCGCCGCTGAGCCGGACACCGGACCACTGACTGCGAATGACCGTAACCATGACTTCGATTTCAATTACGGACATTGGAAGGTGCGCGTGTCGCGACTCGACGGGCAATTGGTCGGGTCTACCAAATGGCTGGAGTACGACGGCGTCTCCGAGGTAACTCCCATTTGGAATGGACGCGCTAGTCTGATCGAAGTGCAGGCAGATGGGCCAGCCGGTCACCTGGAAGGTCTCGGCCTGCGCCTCTACGATCCGGAAGCACACCAGTGGAACTTGAATTGGGCAAGTAGTCGCAACGGCATGATTGGAATTCCACCGACGGTCGGCGTCTTCAACGGTGCTCGTGGCGAATTTTTCGACCAGGAGCTACTCGACGGACGAGACATCTTCGTCCGCAACACCTACACCGACATCACGGCCGATGGGGCGCGCTTTGAGCAGGCCTTCTCGGCGGATGCCGGCAAAAATTGGGAGAAAAATTGGGTGATCACCTTCGCGCGGCAAAAATAATGACTCCACGAACGTGACGAGTAGATGTGTGCTTCAACCGAATGTTCAATATTTAGATGCGACCCTGATTCTTCTGACCAGATCTTTGAAGCGCGAGCTCACGAGGCTGCTAATCGTGCGACGAGTTCTTTGAATCGCGGTTGATCGCGGAGAGATTCCCAATCGGGATCCTGCGGCACCCAATCGCCTCCGGACAGGCCCGCGTCGATCGCTTTTTCCAGTGCGTCGAGCGCAGCTTCCTGTTCGCCTAGAATGGCCAGGGCACAGCCGGCATTGTAAAGGATGGCGTCATCGTCAGGCGCCAGGGACTGTGCTCGATCGATGCATTCTTTCGCGCGTTCGCGCTGGCCCAGCCTCGCCAGTGCGCCGCCGACCAAGACATATGGGCGCGCCTCGTCAGGGTTCAGATCGATGTATTTGGTCGCGCGTTCCAGCGCATCTTTATGTGCATCACGCGCCTCGTTAGGGCGTCCGAGTTGCGTTAGGACCACACTGATCAAATAGACAGACTCGTAATCCTCCGGCCGGACGCTTCGCGCTTGTTCGAACAGGCGAAGCGATTTCTCAAGCTCGCCGCTTTTGAAGCACGCCCGACCATAATAATAACGAGCGTCGAAGAGAGTCGGATCGAGCTCGATGGCGCGTTCGAACTCGATCGCCGCTTCGCTGTAGCGCTGTTCCATTGACAACCCCTGGCCCGCCGCAACATGCGCTTCGGCCGATGACGGATCCAACTCCAATGCGCGCGAGCTTGCCTGTCGGGCTCTGTCTAAATGCGGTTCGTTGTCGCATCCATGCAGATGAACATGCGCGGTTGCCAAACCAGCCCATGCGCCGGCGAATCGTGGATCGATTTGCGTCGCGCGCTCAAACATTTCCCTCGCCAGTGCGATATTTTGCCGCGTCCATTTCTGGAAGAGCTTCCGTCCGCGCAGATAAAATTCATACGCTTCAACATTCGTGGTGGATCGCCTGCGCAAGCTATGCTCCTCGCGCTGGGTAAGGGAGAGACCTAACGCCTGAATGACTCTTTGTGCGATCTCGTCCTGGATCGCAAAGATGTCATCGATCTCCCGGTCGAACCGCTCTGACCAAACATGGTAGCCCTGGCGACTGTCGATTAGTTGAACCGTGATACGCACACGTTTGCCGGCTTTGCGGATGCTACCTTCCAACAGGGCATCGACGCCGAGCCGTCTGCCGATTTCGCGCGCGTCCACGCTCGTGCCGCGAAAAGCAAAGGAAGAACTGCGAGCCGGGACATGAAGTTCACCGAGCCTGGTCAAAGCGTTAAGGATTTCCTCGGCGACTCCATCGGCAAAATACTCCTGGTCGCGTTCGGCGCTGAGATCGGTAAAAGGCAACACGGCCAGAGAGCGCAGACCCTGCTTCCGTTCTCCGGAGCTCTCCGTTGTGCCGGAAAATTCCGTGGAATCTTTCTTCAGGTTCAGGGCGTGCAGTTCGATCGATCCAATTCCCTTTAACGATTGCTGGCCCAAATCGTGAAAGCGACACTCGCGGCGACTGCGTAGTTGCCGCCGGATATCCTGGCTGACGACAACCTGTCCGGGTGCGGCGGCTTGCTGGATTCTCGCCGCTGCATTCACGGCGTCGCCATAGAGATCGCCGTCAGGCGCCACCGCGACATCGCCCAGGTGCACACCTACTCGTACCTGCCCGCGGTCGCCGATGCGAGCCGACTGCTCTTCAAATTGCCTGCTCAATTCGGCGGCCGAGAATGCCGCCAGTTCGGCACTGGGAAATTCCGCGAGCACGGCGTCGCCGAGAAATTTGACCACGCGCCCGTTGTATCGTGTGACAGTTTCCCGAGACAATGTTTGAAGAATCTCGACCATGCGCAGCGCGCTGGTTTCGTCCTTAGCGGCATGCTCACTGTATCCAGCAATGTCGGCAAACCATAGGGCGACAAGTGTTCTTCGCATTGAAGATGGACCGTAACCGATTATGCACGGTTATCGTACGCCAGGCAATCGCGAGCATTGCGATTGAGGTACTCCAGTCTTTTATTCGAAGCTTGCGAACCAACCCGCCTTATCTCCATGTTTTCTCTATCAACTTCGTAAAGGAGCATGGCTCCCAAAGAGCTTATGCTTGTAACGATTTTAAACGGAGACCAATGGAAACGCCGCTGACGCCTCTCGAATTCGCTCGCCGCGCGCGCAAACTCTATCCCGACCGTGTCGCCGTGATCGATGGAACGGCGCCCTGGACCTATGCGCAGTTTCTCGATCGATGTGATCGTTGGTCGGCAGTTTTGCAGAAACTTGGAATCAAGTCAGGCGACCGTGTTGCCTATCTCTCACCGAACACTCACGCACAGCTCGAATCGTTCTATGCGGTCCCCCAAATCGGCGCTGTGCTAGTGCCGTTAAACTATCGCCTGACGGCTGACGACTTCGTTTACCTTATCAACCATAGCGGTTCGCGAATGGTTTGCGTAGACCGCGAGTATCTTGCCACCATGGACGGCATTCGATCCCGCCTTCCGTGCGCTGAACAGTTCGTCGCTCTGAACGGACAAGGCGAGAACTGGCTCGACTATGAAGCAATGATCGAGGCGAGCCCGGCTGAATTTACGCGCCCGGAAATTCACGAGACCGATCTGCTCACAATCAATTATACCAGCGGCACTACCGCGCATCCGAAGGGCGTGATGATCACCCATCGCAATGCCTGGATGAATTCTATCGGCACGCTCCTCTACGTGCCGATGACCTGTGCTGATCGTTATCTCTGGACGCTGCCGATGTTTCACGCAAACGGCTGGACTTTCGTCTGGACCGTAACGGCCGCGGGAGCAACTCACATTTGTCTGCGCAAAGTCGAGCCGCGCGCTGTCTTCGAATTGATGGCGAGCGAACAGGTGACAACGTTGTGCGCAGCGCCAACGGTTTTGATTTCACTGGCAAACGCGCCGGAATCTCTCCATCGCCTCGCGCTGAAAAGAATTCGCGTTGTCACGGCAGGTGCGCCGCCCGCGGCTGCCACCATCCAGCGACTCGAAGAAGAGCTGGGCTGGACGATCATCCACGTTTACGGACTGACCGAAACAGCGCCGTTCATCACCGTGTGTGAGCAGCGGGCGGAACATGCGTCCCTCCCGATCAGGGAACGGGCCGCGATCAAAGCGCGCCAGGGTGTTGAGCTGATTACATCGGGTGAGTTGCGCGTAGTGGACACACACGACAATGACGTGCCGCACGATGGTGTTACTCAGGGTGAAATAGTCGCCCGCGGCAACGTGGTCATGGCCGGCTACTACAACGATCCGGAAGCGACCGAGCGGGCTTTGCACGGCGGATGGTTTCATACCGGCGACGCCGCGGTCGTACATCCGGATGGTTATATCGAAATTCGCGACCGCTTGAAAGACGTGATCATAAGCGGTGGCGAAAACATTTCTTCGGTTGAAGTCGAAGGCGTGCTCTTGCGACACCCGGCCGTGCAGGAAGTAGCGATCGTCGGATTCCCGAATGAACAATGGGGCGAAGCGCCGCATGCCTTTGTTGTTCTTCACGAAGGCGCGCGGACCGATGAGCGCGAGCTGTGCGAGTTTGCGCGGGCGAACCTCGCGCACTTCAAAGCACCGCACAGCGTGACATTCGTCAATGAGCTACCGAAAACTGCGACCGGCAAAATTCAGAAATATATTTTGCGAGCGCAACGCCCTGCGATCGCTCCGCAGTGAGCGAACCTCCTGTGTTTTCCCGCGAACGAGTTTGGTTGACGATCCACGATGATTCGTAGCATCAAGGACAGGTGAAAGAATCGGCCGGGACTGATCCTGTGAGCAGTTCCCGGACCCATCGGCGACAACAAGCGGAGCGACAGGTTTCGACGGCATCATCACTTCGCGTCAGGGTCGAGCGTTGGGTCGTCATCGCTGTCAGCGTCGCAGGTATGCTTGCTGCCGCGGCAACTCTCGTGCTGATATGGACCGCGACGGCTGATACGCCGCTGCCAGAGCGCATCAACGAATCGATAAGGCTGGGATCCACGCTCCTTCTGCTCGCGGTGGCGTTTCTGGTCGCATGGCGAGCTGATGATCAGCCACCCAATGTCTCCATGGCGCTGGCACTGGCATTTATCTTCAGCAATGACGCCTTCCTAATGCTGCTGGAGAAATTGCGCGTGAACGCGGCGATCCGCGCACCAGTTGCCGTGCTCACCTTTATTCTCGGCGCCGGATTTTACATTCGCGCGGCACAACTTTTCCCACGCACGCTCACACCTGCCGATATCACATCTAGCCCGACCATTTGGGGAAGAATAAAGCCACTGCGGGTCGTGCTGATTTTCTTTCTCCGCGCTCGCGCTGTGTGGATATTGGTCGGCGTCGCGACGCTTCTGTTTTTTGGTAATCCGCATTTCGCCGAAGCGATCCGCCTTATCATCGTGCTGATGGGAGTTGTGTACTTCTACGTAATGTATCGGTCGGGCGATGTTGAGACGCGACAAAAGGTATTGTGGTTCTTCGAGGCGGCTCTAGCCACCCTTGTGATCAGCCTGGTTGCGGATGGCATAAATGCTGTTCTGCACGGCACCGGCTCGCCAACTCTGCGCGTCGTTCTCTCGGTGTTCATGAATGCCGCGAATTCGCTCGCTTTGGTCATCTGCATTTCCGCCGCGGTGTTCTATGCGGGAGCGATCAGCCCGGCACTCGTGATCCGCAAGACCTTCATTTACGGCACGACGGCGGCGTTGCTCCTCTTCACCTATGCGACTGTGGAAGCGTTTCTCGTTAATCTCCTCGTGGACGGTGCGGGCATTAGCGACCGCTTCGCCAGCGCGCTCCTTGGCACGCTGTTCGGCCTCGCATTTCATCCGATTAAGAACCGCATGGAGCACGCGCTGCGCCGTTACGGCCCTCTCCCCGGCCGCGACGCCTGATGCTAACATCAGTGTGGTGAGTGCTGATAACCAGATCTGCCAACGCCGACGAAGATTGAGCGAGCTCCCGTCAAGAAAACGCACAATCGCGAGAAGCCCTGATTCTCGAGCCAACTCGAGCTCGTCTTTTCTTTTCTTCTTACTTCTTCCTTTTTACTTTTTCCTTCTTACTTCTAGTTCTTAACGAGGTATCCCGATGGCAACTAAATATGATGCGATCGTTATTGGCACTGGCCAGGCAGGACCATCTCTTGCGGTTCGGCTGGCAGACACAGGAATGAAGGTGGCGATTATCGAGCGCAAGCGGTTCGGCGGCACCTGTGTCAATAACGGCTGCATCCCAACGAAGACGCTGGTGGCAAGTGCGCGCGCAGCTCGTGTCGCGCGCCGGGCCGGCGATTATGGCGTGACGATTCGCAGCCCAATCGCCGTTGACATGAAAAAAGTCAAAATGCGTAAGGACGCAGTGGTCCGTCAAAGCAGCGAGGGCCTGGAGAAGTGGCTTAGGAACACTCAAAACCTGACCGTTATTGAAGGCCACGCGCGCTTTGCCGACGCGCATCGGGTCCGTGTCGGCCACGAACTTCTCGAGGCAGACAAATTCTTTATCAATGTTGGCGGACGCGCGTCTGTTCCTCCGTTCCGGGGCATCGATCAGGTGAGCTATCTGGATAATTCAACGATGATGGACGTGGACTTTCTGCCCGAGCACCTAATCGTCATCGGCGGCAGCTATGTGGGGTTAGAGTTTGCTCAGATGTATCGCCTCTTCGGCAGTGAGGTGACCATTGTGGAGAGGGGGCCGCGACTGATTCACCGCGAAGACGAAGATGTTTCCGAAAACATCAAAACAATTCTCGAAAGCGAAGGTATTAAGATCCGTCTGGGCGCTGAATGCATCGGATTTGAAAAGCGCGGCGACAAAGTGGCAGTGCAAGTTGATTGCAGCAGCAGCGATAAGACCGTCATCGGCTCGCATACCCTTCTCGCAGTCGGCCGTGTGCCGAACACCAACGACCTCGGTGTCGAACAGGCCGGGATTAAAGTCGATAAGCGCGGTTACATCCAGGTTGATGATCAACTTCGCACCAATGTGCCTGGCATTTATGCGCTGGGTGATTGCAACGGACGCGGAGCCTTCACTCACACCGCCTACAACGATTACGAAATTGTCGCTGCTAATCTCCTAGACGGCGACCAGCGCCGCGTCAGCGACCGCATCACGGCTTACGCTCTTTACATTGATCCGCCGTTGGGCAGAGCAGGAATGACTGAGGCGGAAGTGCGAAAGTCAGGACGGAAAGCTTTGATTGGAAAGCGCCCGATGACGCAGGTCGGCCGTGCGCGGGAGAAAGGCGAGACGGACGGATTCATGAAGGTTTTGGTGGATGCCGAAACGAAAAAGTTCCTTGGAGCGTCGCTCCTGGGGATCGAGTGCGATGAGGTAATTCATTCGATCCTCGACGTCATGTACGCCAACGCGCCATACACGGTGATTCAGCGCGCCATGCACATTCATCCGACTGTCACAGAATTGATCCCTACCATGCTCGGTGAATTGAAGCCGTTGGAGTGAACGTCGTCGCAATCAGGGGAGCATCATGAGTGGGCCTTGCTGCTAAAACGCAGACGCGATTTTAGAGAGCAGCGTTAGCGACGCTTGCGCAAAGCACGTCGCTGTGGACCGGCGTTGACGTTTGGAACTTCTTCACCGAGGGCAGTGGCTAAATCGATTTGATGATCCTGCTCTTGCACCAGGATCTCGCGAATCTGCTCAGCCATCGCATATTCTCCAAGCGCTTCACACTGTGGAATGCGATCGCGGTAATTACGAATGGTTTCATTTTCGTTGTCGAGATCGTAGCGGAGCATGTCTCGCGCGTTTTTCGATGTGCGGACCGGCTTCGGACTAGTCACCGGAATTTTGCCGAGATAATCGATCTGCCGCGAGAGGATCAGGGCATGATCGAGCTCCTGCTTGGCGTGGATTTCGAGCTGAGCGGCGATGTCCATGTATTCGGCGCCCTTGAGCACCTGGGAATAGACGACGTAAGCGATGATGGCTTGATATTCGCGGGCCAAGTCTTCGTTCAACAGCTACGCGAGACGGTCCGGGGAGATTTCGTTGGATTTTTGTTCAGGCATTTGATTCCTCCTTTAGATTGAAAGACAAATTACACGTTAGAGCGCTTTGGACGCACCGCTAGTTCTGAGATCGCTTTGCAGCTAGCTGAGTTACTGCAGCAGCTTGGACATAAAATTGCGGCCGCTGGTCACGATTGGGCCAGCTATGTCCGCTGGCGACAACTTGGTATCCTGACACGCCGAAGCCTTGGCGAAGGAGGTTCGACGCGCTTACACGCGATCGTCACGCCGGGCTTGAGGATTACCGTCAACCCGGTATCCTCGCACGGCATGCATCGTGACCATCAGCGTTGGTACTCGCACCGTCTCAATAGAGATATGGGTGTCGCTGTTTACGGCAATTACGGCGCGCCTATCCTCGCCTTCCCGACGAGCTGCGGCGACGAATGGGAGATGGAAGGCCAGGGCATGATTCGCACCCTCACTCCTTACTTGGAACAGGGGCGAATCCGAATCTTCTGCATCAATAGCGTGAACAGCGATTCATTCCAAAACAAGGGAGCGCACCCGTTCCATCGGAGCTGGATGCAGGCGCAGTACGACGCGTATGTGGCGAACGAGGTTTTCCCATTCATCGACTCCCAGTGCCAGACGCCGGGCATCGGGATTGCCACCCTGGGCGCATCGCTCGGTGCCTATCACGCGGCCAACACTCTCTTCAAGCATCCTGACCACGTGAAGCGCTGCTACGCGCTCTCGGGCATCTACGATATGCGCGACTCGATGGACCGGATGTACGACGACAATTTCTACTTCAATAACCCGATCGACTATATGGCAAACCAGAGTGACCCCTGGTTTCTCCACCAGTACGCGAGTTGCGACATCCGGCTCGTGACAGGCTGTGGCCCATGGGAGAACAGCGGACCGACCTACCGAATGTCGGAGGTGTTAGCGAGCCGGGGAATTGCTCATCATCTGGACGACTGGGGCCCGGAGGGAGGGCACGAATGGCCCTACTGGCATCATCAAATGTGGGAGTACGTCGGCGCCCAATACTAATCAATTTCAGCGTTCTTGTCGGGCTGAGTATTTCCCTTGCTGAAACTTACGGTTTATCAGAACTGGTCTTGCGCACGCGCTCGAGGTAGTGCTCCAGCCTAACCGGCCCCAGCTCCATCATTCCATCCATGAAGCGGCACAAGTCGAACTTGTCGCCTTCGGCGGTCCGGGCGGCGTTGTAAACCTCCGTGACTTTCGCATAGCCAAGGTAATAGGTCGTGATCTGCGGTGAGCTTGTCAGGGTTCGCGTCCACATATTATTGGCCAGTTGGTCGCCCTGCAGCGCCTCCTCTTTGACGAACCGCACCATCTCTTCGCGCGACATGTTTCCAGTGTGGACCCGGATGTCCACGATCGTGCGAGCGATGTTCTCGAGCTGCTTTTTGAGATGCGCCAGACGCGGCAACACGCTGCCCCAGCCTTGATCCAGCAGGAGGCGCTCGCAAAATGTTCCCCAGCCTTCGACGTAAACCGGATCTGGGAAGACCGCCCGCACCTTGTGCGGATGGTGCGCGGCATACTTGAGCTGCACGTAATGACCCGGAATCAGTTCATGCGGCACAATCATCCGGCTGAACGGCCGGTTAAAATCGCGGAAGAATGCTTCGCGCTGTTCGGCCGTCGCGTCTTGGGGCGGCACCGGTAGAAACAAAATCGTCTTTGCTTCCGGCGAATACGGCCCGGCAGGATAGACGCCGCCAAAACTCTGACCCACGAAGTACGCCGGCGCCCGCTCGACGACCAGCGTCAGCGGATCAGGCAGCGTCATGATCCGGTTCTTTCGCACAAACTTTTCGATCTCGACTACATCTGCCTTCCAGCGTGAAGCGTAGGTTTCTTCGTTCGTATCGCGGTCTTCGGCCACGCGATCGAACAGCTGGCGCAGCAAAACGGCGTCATCCGCGGGCGGCTCCTTGTCCGTCATCAATTCGCGCCAGACCTTCCGGCCGAAATTTGCAGCTTCAGTCCTCTTGGCCGCGAGATCCGCGGTCGTTCGTTTCAAAACATCGGCCACAGGCTCGTTAATCCTGGTGCCGAGTCGAAACGTCGTCGCATATTCCGGGCCGAGTCTCGGCGAACCGGTCGCGCTTTGCGAAAGCTTCTCGATGTTATCGGCGAGTTCCGAGATCGCCTTGGCTACCTTCGCGCCTTCGCCGCGCGCTTCTGGATTGTCACCGACCGCTCGCGCAAACCCCTCCCGGTAAAACGTCGCGGTCGCGCGCAACTGTCCCACCGCGATCCCGCAAAGTTCCGGCGCAACCTCGTCGCCCTTCGCGCGCGCGAAGGTTGCACTGCACTGACGAGCGAACGCCGGCAACAGACCGGCGCGCGCGCGAACCCGCTGTTGTCGTTCTGTGAGCGGCAGATCATCGCGCACCAGCAGAAACACGGCCGCATTGGCAATGACCTCCGACCAGTACAGCGGATCGCGCTGCGGCCGCCGCAGAACTATCTGTTCGTGCACTTCGCGTTCGACCTGGGCGAGCAACGCTTCAGCGTCCAGGCGATCGTCGAACGGCAAATCAGGAGCGCTAGTGAGCTTCGTTAGCCGGTCGCGTTCCGCCTGATTCACCTCAACCCAGCGCGCCAGCTTTTCCGTCGAAAAATCTTCCAGCTTGCTGTCAAACGCGTGATTCCCCGCCTGTGTCGCTCGGGTTGGGAACATTTCGAGATACGCACTTAGATACGCGTCCGCGACTCCGCCCAACGCGTCCTGCGCGCACAACAACGCAATGGAACCAGAAAAGATAGCGAACCAACAATGACGCATATGAACACGAGACATCCGAACTCTCCTCCCCCCACTTAGAACTTAAATGCTGAAACTTGCCAAGCCTCAGCCTCTCAAACGCTTCACCGCGTCGCACAGCTTTACGCCGTCACGTCGAATTTAGTCTCTGATTTTATAGGGAGGAAACGGAGACACTCGGAATTCACAGATTCTGCCGCCAAAACGCAGATCAGTCCGGCGAAAGAATGTTGCCGCGACCTTTACCCAACCAATTTTCGGCGGAACAACCTCTGACTTTCCGGCTCGCTCTCAACTCTCAACTAACGACTCTCAACTGCTCAGCTGCTGGTGAATGTTAAATGTTTAGATCTGCCCTACTGCCTTTCCGCCCCTAGTTATGATCCAGGCGTCAGCTGCTTGAGAACTTTTTCCGCACCGCGACGAATCTCTCCGCGGTATTGCTCCGTATCTGTCCACGACGACGCCGGCAACCTATGAGAATCAAGGAGAGCCAGTGCCTTTTCCGCGTGCTGTCGCGCCAACTCCTTCTGCGCGTCTGCCAAATACGCTTCGGCGAGGGTCTCGTTCGCGTCGGCCGATTCAGGATAAGCAAGTAGCACCAACTTCAAGACATCGACCGCTAACTTCGGCTCCCCGGCGCGCATGTGATCTTGTCCGATCGTGCTGACGGTGACTTCCGGGAACAACTGCGCGTCCGGGTCTTTATGCCGCGCTTCAATCAGTTGCTGCGTAACTTGGGCGACTCCGCCGGGCATCTGAATTTGATTAATGACCGACGCAGATGCCACGGTGTCCGCGGGCGCGTGACCCGGTGTTTTGATCAGCGTGGTCACAAACCAATCTACGATGATGCCGGGCAATTCGGGATGGACTTTGAACATGTCGGTCCCGTGGCCGCCTTTCGCCTGCACCTTACCGATGTCGAATGGCTCGTACCAAAGCCAGGGCGCTTCGTGCGACGCAGAGTAGTGCACGAATTTCCTGCTTGGGCTTGAGGCAGTGACGTAGAGCAGCTCCATCGCTTCTACGATGGGAGGGTACTCGTCATCGTCGGCCACGACGAATAGCTCTGGCAGTTGCGACGCCTGCCGCAGGAAGTCGAGACTTTCGGTCTCGCCGGAAAGCAAGACCAGCGATTTCACCGCGGCGGGGTGGAGGCGCGCGGTTTCGACGGAATCTTCAACGCCGATTACCCCCGCTCCTCCGATGCCAACGACATCCCGGTTCACACCAGGCTGCGAAACCAAAAACTCAAGTGTAGCGTCAAGCTCGCCGGGCCATCGTCGCTTTCTCGTTTTATTCGGATCGGTATCGACCGTTAATACATTAATTCCGGCGGCAGCAAGCTGATGCGCGACATCGTCCCACGATTTCCGTGTGCGGTTGCTTTGATGGAACAACAACACACCGGGGCCCGGCTTCGCCGCAGCGAAGTAAGTTCCCTTCAGGATTGTGCCGCCCGGTGTCTTAAGATCGACAACGCGCGCGACGTTTTTTGTCGGCGCTGCGAAAGTGATCATCCCAAATAGAACTGCTGACAAAAGAAAGATGTGTGTTGGTTTCATTTCGAATGCTCCTGCTGAAAGTCATTTCTGATGACTCGCCCGTCTTTCATCACGAATCGAACTCGTTCGAGCTCGCTGATGTCGGCGATTGGATCACCCGCAACGGCAATAAGATCGGCAAATTTTCCCGGCTCAATCGATCCGATCCGATCTTGCCAGCCCAACATTTCCGCTGCGTTGGTCGTGATGGCGCGAATGACCTCTGGTGCCGGCATCCCAGCAGCGCGTAAGTTAACAAAGATCTCGGTGCTTGCTTCCCCGCGCGTCTTTCCGGGATAAAACCAGCACATATCCGATCCCGCGGCGAATTTCACGCCCGATTTCAACACTCGCGCAACCAACTGATCATATTGCCGTGTGCGGCCTGACTCGGCACTGGCGAACGCGGCGCGGGAGGCAGCTGAGAACAGTACGAGCTGCTCGGAAGCTTTCCGCAAAAAGCCATCATAGGAGGTTGGCGTCAGATCGAAGAAAATGCCTTTGTCGCGCATCTGCTTAAGTTGCGCTTCGGTTGCCTCATTGCCATGCTCGATGGAATCTGCGCCGGCATCAATCGCGGTTTGTATGCTGGTCTTGTCGACCGCGTGGACGGCGACCTTGAGGTGCTTTCGGTGCGCTTCTTCAATAACCGCCGCAAGCTCAGGAACGGTGAGATTTTCATCGGCCGCAACCTTGATCAGGTCGACGTTCTGAAACGCATTCCGCCGAACTGCCTCCCGGGCACGGTCTGTTCCGTCAATTAACAAAAACTCCTGATCAAGGATCGCGTCGGCAAGGGCGGGATTGAGGTTCCAAAGATAATCACCGCGCGTGATGAGTTTGCGTCCAGAAGCCAGGATCCTTGGACCGGCGACGCGGCCAGCTTTGATCGCGTCACGCAGTTCAGTATCACCATCAATGCCAGAGTGACCGAGGTTGCGAAGAGTCGTAATGCCGCTCTCAAGATCTTCGCGAGCCATCTGTGCGCCCAGCAAAGCGCGCTTCGTGGGAGATTCCACGATGGCGAGTAGAAGTCCGGGCGCAAAATTCCCGTTCTCATGGCGTTGCGCCTCCGCGTCTGGCGGCCTAACGATGTCGAGAAATAGGTGAGTGTGACCGTCAATCAAACCCGGCAGCAAGGTTGCGTTGCCGAGATCGATCGTCTTAACGTCGCCAGACGCGTGAGCCTTCACCTGTGTGGCGGGACCAACTTCTTTGATTTTCCCGTTTTCAACCAATACGTCCGCGGGCGAGAGCACATTGCCGGAGCGCGGGTCGAGCAGGCGGGCAGCTTTTATCAGAGTTGTAGGCGAAGGCGATTGGGCCGCCAGTTGTGTAGCAGCAAATATTCCGACTGCGTACGAAAAGATTCGGCTTACGTTCATGTGTTCGTTTCGGATGAGATGCATCAGAATCATTATTGTTCCCGCGCCCGAAAAAATTTGAGGAACCTCCCCGGCTGTTATGTGGCAAATCTTTGCTCGTTAGCGGGAACAAACTTCCGTTTGAGGACTCCCATTTTGGGATAACGGCGTCATGTCCGCCGACCTGGAGTTTGAAAATCTTGTGAACCTTTACTACCGCGATCTGTATCGGTTTGGTTTGAGTTTGACCGGAAGCGAAGCCGATGCGGCTGATCTGACGCAGGAGACTTTCTACATTTGGGCGAACAAAGGTCACCAGCTCCAGAAGGCGGCGAGCGTTAAAGGTTGGCTCTTCACGACGTTGCACCGCGAATTTCTCAAAACCTGTCGCCGCCGAAACCGTTTTTCGAACGAATCAATCGACGAAGGCGCGGAGGGTTTGCCGAACGTGCCGGCGGACTGCGCGGAGCGAGTCGATTCGCGAACGTTGCTTCGCGTTCTGGGCGAGATCGCCGAAGATTTTCGTGCGCCGCTCGTGCTCTATTATATGGAAGATTTGTCCTATAAAGAAATCGCGGATGTCCTGGCGCTTCCGCTCGGCACGGTACAGTCGCGTATAGCGCGCGCGAAAATTCAGCTTTTGCGCCGGTTAAGTGAAACCAATTTACCGCTTGAGCAGACGAAATGAATACACGGGACGCCAAAGAGATCCTGCTTCTCTATCGCGGAACGACCGACGATTCCGATCCGCAATTTCGCGCGGCGTTGGATTACGCTAAAAGCGATCCAGAGCTTGGCCAATGGTTGCGCGAGCAAACCAAGTGTTACGATACGATCCGGACGAAGCTTCGCGGAATCGAACCGCCGCTTGGGCTATCGGAGAAAATTGTGCGCAGTCGGCCGATCCCGTTTCCGCGAATTTGGTCGCGCGTTCTGCAGCTCGCTGCAGCCATCGTCATATCGGCCAGTGTCACCGTGCTGCTGATGAAATGGTCGGAGCGCCGCAACCATTCTGTCGCTGGCGCGCAGGAAATTCTGGTGACTGGCGAAGTGCTCGATATGACTTGCTACATCGCCTACAACTTGAGTGGTCCCGATCACGCCGAGTGCGCGAGAGTCTGCATTAGAAACGGGTTGCCTGTTGGAATCAAAGCTCAAGATGGAAAGGTTTATTTGCTGTCCGGGGAACCCGGCCATTCGGTCAACGCCGAGCTGGCGGACTACGCTGCCAAGACTGTAACAATCAAAGGAAGACAAAGTGTGCGAGACGGCTTCGCGCAACTTCAAGTCGAAGAAATTCGAAAGTTGTGATCGTCTCCACGGAATTTTTTGAAATTGGGTCAAATCTCAAGATTGGAGCAGCTATGGAGGCCCGCAACGATCTGGTATTCGACGCGCTTACAAGAGAACTCTCAGCGGTTGTTGACGCGGATTATTGGGGAGTAACTCCAACTTGATCAAGCGTCCGCACGCGTAGACGCTGACTTGATATCGACAACCGGCGTGCCGTCGAATGCCTCGATCGGCCCGATCTTCACGCGTGTGCCATCAATTTCGCGCACCGTCACCGGATGCAGCCCGAGCGGGTTGGGTCGCGCAGGTGAGCGCGTGTAAAAGACGCCGGTGAGCGGACGAGTCGAATCGTTGCGCGGATGTCCTTTCAGCACATCGCGTTTTGCCTCGTGCAACCACGTGATCACGATCAATTCGTTACCGAGTTCCATGCCTAACAATCCCTCCGCGAATCGGGGTTCGATCTCGAGCCACGCGTCGGGCGCACCTTCCGGTCCTTGCCGCGGCGCGTCTTCACGACCCTTCACTGACGATCGGATGAAGCCAACAGGCTCGAGGGTGTAAGAGTTCATTCATCCAATTTTGGTCGTGCTCTCTATGACGCAATATTAAATGTTTAGATACGACCCCGATTTCTGACTAATGAATCAACGGTGTCTTCGATATGATCTGCGCGGCGGACGGTTGTTCGATGAAGCATTTCGGAAACGCCACCCGATCTGGCCGTGCGGCGCGTCGCCGCTTGCACGCGAAGAATTTCCTGGTAGTCGCGGCTCGACCTTTCGGTGGACTCGCGCTCCCCTGCCCCGCTCCTCGCGTGGCGGCGCAGCCTGATTGTAATCGAAACCCTCCGCCTTTTTACGTACGATCCCGCGGCCGATGAAACGCTCGAGCGAACGCAACGCTGCCTGATCCTCCGGTGTAACGAAACTGATGGCGTCACCGATGGCATGCGCACGGCCGGTGCGTCCGATACGATGAACATAATCCTCCGAGTGCATCGGGAAATCGTAATTCACCACGTGAGAAATGCCGTCGACATCGATGCCTCGCGCCGCAATGTCCGTAGCCACCAGCACTCGTACCGCGCCAGACTTGAAATCTTTTAAAGCGCGCAACCGCTGGTTCTGGGAACGATTGGAATGGATGGTACCGGTTTTGATTCCGCTGCTCTCCAGTCGCCGCGCGATTCGGTCCGCCCCATGCTTGGTCCGCGAAAAAACCAACACCGTGTCGAAGTTTGGATCGCTCAGTAGATGAAGAAGTAATGCCGGTTTCAAATCCGGACGGACTTCGTAAACGAACTGCGTCACAGCCTCTGCCGGATTCGCTCGTCGTCCAATCTCAACCATTTTGGGCGAGTGCTGAAACTGATGGGTCAATGCCTCAATTTCACGCGAGAGCGAAGCGGAAAACATGAGGGTCTGCCGTTTGTGCGGCAACGCTTTCATGATTCGCCGAATCGGAGGAAGAAATCCCATGTCGAGCATGCGATCGGCCTCGTCCAGCACCACGAATTCGACCCCGGAAAGATTGGCAGCGCGCTGCTCCATTAAATCGATCAGACGACCCGGCGTAGCCACAACCATGTCGACCCCGGAACGCAGCGCTTCAATTTGCGGACGTTCACTCACTCCGCCGAAAACGGTCGCCACGCGCAAGGGAACATGTTTCGCGTATGCGCGCACGTTCTCCTCAATCTGGACGACGAGCTCACGGGTCGGCGCCAACACCAGCGCGCGCAGCCGATGTGCGTTATGTCGGTTCGCAGTTAACTCGCCGTGGCGAGCAACGGTCTGTCTCGATTCCGCGAGCTTCATCAAAATCGGCAGAACGAAAGCGGCGGTCTTCCCTGTCCCGGTCTGGGCGATGCCGATGACATCGTGTCCCGCGAGAATGAGTGGAATGGCCGCAATCTGGATCGGTGTCGGCTCGGTGTAACCCGAATCTCGAACCGCCTGCAGAATTTGCGGCGAAAGATGAAGTGCGCGAAACGGCATAAGGCAACAACTGTCGCCCGTTAAGTGCCACTGCGCACCTACTCTTCCTGAAGCGTTTCAGATTGATGAGTCACTGGTTTAACAGCATGATTCGCTTCGGCAGAGCGGCACAAATTCAGGAAGGAAACAAAAAATGTGGTTTGAGCTCATTCTTGCCGCCGGGTTGGTGATCTTGTACGTGGCCTTCTGGGTATGGTATTCTCAAGGAGCGGGGAAGCTCACTCAAGCGGAGATCGATCACTACTTGGCGATCATCGAAAAGCTACCGCTGCCGGAGAAAGGGGTTCAGGTGTTCATTGCCCGTCTCCGGCCATGGGCTGAGGCGGACGATGGCAAGCCGGTTTACATGTTCAACCTCATCCATTTCTTCCCCCGGCTGCAGATGTTTCCCGGCGCGCCGGAGTTCAAAGGCACACCCGGACAGGCCAACGCACATTATGAAAAGAGCCTCCTATGGCTGTGGTTGAGTCACGCGTCCTATCCAACATTCATCGGGACTCCCCAAGCCACGAATCTGATCAACATGCAGCCAGAGAGAACCTGGGGCAATATGACTGTCGTACGCTATCCCAGCCGGCGCACGTTCTTGAAACTTATTTCGCACCCCACCTATGCACGAGTTGCCGGTTACAAGTTCATAGCAGTGGAGCTTGACTTAGTGCCGGTTTCGAGAGGCACGATCGTACCCGACCTTCGCTGGTTGGTGGGCGGCGGGTTTGCAATCGTCTTCTTGTTAGTAGTGTGGCTACGCGCCGCCCTGCTGGGGTGACCAGTGGCGCTTTCTGACACGTCTGTTGCGGACACTTCTGCCTTCTTACTTTCTGCGATCCGGTGTGACCTTCGTCAAAGAGCTGCCCAAACTGCGACCGACATTTACCTCTTCCTTATTCGCGAACCTGAATCAGGATTGAACCTATCCCGGCACCTTGCGACCATTCGCGATGTGCGCGCTGAATATCGCGCAGCGGAATCA